>JAEEGG010008045.1_pt1 | contig 24059 bp, 17 predicted proteins | sample 9134161 | NCBI WGS metagenome assembly JAEEGG01 (sample SAMN16246543, study PRJNA631951) | gut metagenome | biome: gut microbiome; feature: rumen; material: CR-attached | host: Bos | place: Iran: Karaj | collected 2018-10
TTCAGATTCCGCCTCGCGACGGACACCCTTGCTCTTGGCTATGTGATTCCCGCTATTAGGGCTCACTCGGGACTTGCACCCGTTAGACAATACTCATGCCGAGCATACAAAGAAGAGCGAGGTTTTAAGGCCTCGCTCTTCTTTACTTTTTTACGGTTCCTGAACTTGTCGAAGGACCTTTAAAACGGTCCATACCCCATGTCACGTCGGGGTCAGATACTTCGTGACTGTCACAGATTGTCCTGTCCCCAGTGTGACACTACTTAGAAAACAGCTGCTCTGTTGACAACCTTTTTAAGGGCAGAAACAGGGAAGCCGATTTTGGGCATAAAAATATAGGGGCTGCCTCATGAAGGGGCTGCCCGGCACAGTGATACCGGAACCAGCCTATGAACATGGGTGGTGCAATAATGGTGGTGCAATAATCATAGTACAAGACAAAGAAATGATGTGTTAATCTTCATAAATATGGCTTTTATGTGCAGCTTTTTTAGTATTTTTGCCGTCGCTATGTTAGAATTAAACGATGTACTCCTTCAGGGTGAGCATCACACCTTGTCGCTGATGGCTGCTGAGGGTCGGCTCACCTGCATTGTAGACGGCTCACGCTGGCTGCAGGCCATGTTGGGCTTCGAGCCAATAGTGGCTGGTTTCATCAGCATTGACGGTGAGCCGCTCACCGCACAGAATGCTGCTTCCATGCGCCGTATGATGGCATTTGTGCCCCATAGCCTCGACGACATGGGGAGCATAACCGTATATAAGGCGCCCACAGCAGCCGAAGTGCTTGGCCTGAGAGCCAACCATGGATGCCTGGCCGACATCCATGCCGATAGAACCACACTTGCTGATGCACTTCAACAAGAACAGGCGCTGACAGGACTTACGGGCCAACAGTCGCAACTGCTGGCTTTGGCGGTACTGTTGCATCGGCCCATTCTGTTAGTTGACCGGCCTGCACAGTCAGCACTACCTTATCTGCACCGTCAAGCCGAAGCCGGTAGTATCGTCATAGTGGCCACTACCGACGAAACCATTATTGGCGAGGCCGACACTGTTGTTGAACAAATAAATGAATAGCGATATGATTATTAGTGAGATGTCTATATGGGGGGGAGTGTTGGTGCTACTTATGCTGGCGCTGGCGTTGGTTGTGCTTTGGCTTGTTGACCGTCGCATGCTGCACAAGCTACGTTGTGTGCGTCTGCACTTGCCCAGACTTCCCCGTCCGCTGCTCTACACTACGGTGGTCTCCGTCCTGGCAGGCAGCTTTGCAGTGGCTGGCTGCATGGTGCTCACCTTGCCCTGTCAGGTGTTTTGGCCTTCCGTCGTAACGATGGCGGTATGCCTGTGGCTGTCAGTGCCCCGTGGCATGGAGGCCTATGTGAACTGTCTACGCCATACGGGTACACACAGGCGCTATTTGTTGGCCAACGGTGCAACACATGTGGAGAGCGTGGTGCCTAGTGCACGCCGTGCGCTGCGCGCATCTTTGCTACCAGTGCTGTGGCAGCGGTCGGCGGTTATGCCCGTTGCCCTGGTGCTGATGGGCTGTGGTCTGCTGATGGCTCATGTCGACATACTGCCTACTGTAGTGACGGTGCTCATGGTGTGGGCAGGTAGTATTGCAGCCTCAGTGCTGTCAACGGTGCTTGCCATGTGGCTGTCCGACCGTTTCCTGTTCGACAAGCGCGAACAGCTAGCAGAGACTAACAAAGTCAAGAAATAGTACTGAACAGGAGTAAAGAAGACTCCATTATTCGCCATAAAACAAACTCTGCCGAATCCTCGCCCTTCTGCTGGCGGCGGTTCGGCAGCGATTTTTACTTATGGAAATGTTCTATACAACAGGTGTGCACCTTTGTCTCCTTGTCGTAGCAGATGCCAACGAGTAGGATGTCTGCATCTGACTTGCGCGCTTTCACACGGTTCAGGTCATCCATGTATTCCTGCACCTTCTCAGGATAGTGTTTCCGCTTTATTTGGTCGATAGCTGTATCGACGGCCTTGTCATATTTCAGCTCAATGACCACTGCGGGCTATTGCCAAGTCATCAAACAGCGCATGCGAATCGCACGAACGGTCGTAGTAGGCGCACAGCATCTTTGCAGCCATTGACTTACCAAAGCGTCGGGCACGGCTCACGCAACTATATTGCATCTCTGACCCAAGCGTATTGTTAATGATGCTGATCAGACCCGACTTGTCAACATACTTCCCTTTGCGGGCTGTTTGGAATCCTATATTTCCCTTGTCAATGAATCGTCCCATAGCTGTAAATAGATGTGCTTCTTCGGTCATCACCTATCGCATCGGCAAGAACTCTGTATGCGGTGTTTCAGCAGGCCGCTCTATAAGGTTGGTCAGTATGTTCTCGCGCTCACCGTTGGCTATGATAACACGTATTCCAGATTGTTGGACTCTGCTGGCCGTGGTGTACTTAGAGTGCATGCCGCCGCGGCCGAAGGCACTCTTCTCTTCTTTAATATACTGCGAGAGGTCTCTGCCTGGCTCAACAGTGGGGATGATGTGCGACTGCGGATGGTCGGGATGGCCGTCATAGATGCCGTCGATATTACTGAGGAGGATGAGCGAATCAGCTTTCATCATCTGGGCGATGAGGCCGCTCAGCTCGTCGTTATCGCTGAACATCAGCTCAGTGACGCTCACCGTGTCATTCTCGTTGACGATGGGCAGCACATCGTTCTCTAGCATCACGGTCATACAGGCGCGCTGATTGCGGAACTGCTCACCAGGCTGGAAGTTCTCCTTCATCGTGAGCACCTGCCCCACATGAATGCCGTATTCGCGGAAGAGATCGTAGTAGAGGCCCACAAGCTTCACCTGCCCCACGGCGCTGAACAGCTGGCGCTGCTCCACCGAGTCGAGCGTATGGTCGACGGTCAGCTCACGTCGCCCGCAGGCTACTGCGCCGCTGGATACGAGTATCACCTCGTAGCCGTTGCGGCGCAGCCATGCTATCTGGTCGACGATGGCCGACATGCGAGTAACGTCGAGCTTGCCGTCCTGGCGTGTCAACACATTGGAGCCGACCTTAATAACGATTCTTTTGTCCATCTTAGTTCTTCTTCAGCACCACTGCCGAGCGGGCGGGGATGTAGAGCTTGAGCCACTCCTTGCGGTCCTTCACATAGAGCGGATCGTAGTTGGTGAAGTGGCTGATGCTGTCGTCGGCAAAGCCGAAGCCGCCAAAATCCTTCGAATCGGTGTTGAGCACCACGTCGTAAGAGCCTGTAGGCACGAGGAATCCATAGTCGGTAAACGACTGCGTGGGCGAGAAGTTGAACACGAAGAGCAGGTCGCCGCGCATAAAGGCCAGCACCTGGTCGCCGTCGTTGTGCCAAATCTCTACCACGGGCTTGTTCTGGAAGTTGCGCACACTCTTGATGACCTTCAGCATCTCGCGGTCGAAGTCGCCCAGCCAGTGATAGCACAGGTCCTTGTTGTCAACGAGGTTCCACTGACGGCGGGCATACTTATAGCTCCATCCGTTACCCTCGCGGGGGAAGTCAATCCACTCAGGATGTCCGAACTCATTGCCCATGAAGTTGAGATAGCCGCCGTTGATGGCTGCAGCAGTGACGAGGCGTATCATCTTGTGCAGGGCGATGCCGCGCTCAGCCACGCCGTTGATGTCTTTCTTGGCGAAGTGCCAGTACATGTCGGCGTCAATGAGGCGGAAGATGATGGTCTTGTCGCCCACGAGTGCCTGGTCGTGGCTCTCGCAATAGCTGATGGTCTTCTCGTCGGGACGACGGTTCTTCACCTCCCAGAATATAGAGCTGGGCTTCCAGTTCTCGTCGCTCTGTTCCTTGATGGTCTTGATCCAATAGTCAGGAATGTTCATGGCCATACGATAGTCGAAGCCGAAGCCACCGTCCTCGAACTTGGCAGCCAAGCCAGGCATGCCGCTCACTTCCTCGGCTATGGTGATGGCCTCGGGATTCACCTCATGTATGAGCTGGTTGGCCAGCGTGAGGTAGCAGATGGCGTTGTCGTCCTCATGGCCGTTGAAGTAGTCGCCATAGCCGCCGAAGGCCTCACCCAGTCCGTGGCTGTAATAGAGCATGGAGGTGACGCCGTCGAAGCGGAATCCGTCGAAATGGAACTCCTCCAACCAGTACTTACAGTTGGAGAGCAGGAAGTGGATGACATCGTCCTTTCCATAGTCGAAGCAGAGGCTGTCCCATGCGGGGTGCTCGTGGCGGTCGCCAGGATAGAAGAACTGGTTGGGGTCGCCGCAGAGATTGCCCAGCCCCTCCACCTCGTTCTTCACGGCGTGGCTGTGCACAATGTCCATGATGACGGCAATACCCAGCTTATGGGCCTCGTCGATGAGCGCCTTCAACTCCTCAGGGGTGCCGAAGCGACTTGATGGTGCAAAGAACGAGCTGACGTGATAGCCGAAGCTGCCATAATAGGGGTGTTCCTGTATGGCCATCACCTGTATGCAGTTGTAGCCGTCCTTAGCCACGCGCGGCAGCACATTGTCCTTGAACTCAGTGTATGTGCCCACCTTCTCGGCATCCTGTCCCATGCCCACATGGCACTCGTAGATGAGCAGCGGGTTCTTCTTGGGCTTGAAACCAGCCTTCTTCCACACGTAGGGCACGGCGGGGTTCCACACCTGTGCGGAGAAAATCTTCGTCTGGTTGTCCTGCACCACGCGGCGTGTCCAGGCGGGTATGCGCTCGCCCTCGCCACCGTTCCACTTCACCTTCATCTTGTAGAGCTGTCCGTGCTTGAGGTCTTTCTCCTTCAGCTTCAGCTCCCAGTTGCCAGTGCCTTCTATGCGCTTGCAGCGGTATTTCTCGTCCTCCTTCCAGTCGTTGAAGTCGCCAATGAGATAGATGTCAGTGGCATTGGGTGCCCACTCACGAAACACCCATCCGCGCGCCAGCTTGTGCAGGCCGAAATAGAAATGGCCCGAGGCAAAGTCGGTGAGTTTCTGCTTGCCGTTCTTCGTCAGTTGGTTTATTTTCCACACTGCGTGTTCGTGGCGTCCGCGTATGGCATCCTCGAAAGGCTCCAGCCAACTATCATTCTGTACGAGGCCTATGTGCTTGGGGGCCTCGGGCACTGTTGCCATCTTTGCAGTTTTCTTTTTTGTCTCTTTCATAAAGTATTCATTGTATTATTATTCGTGTGCAAAATTAGTATTTTTTTCTGAGTCCACAAAATATTGGAGCACTTTTCTCTGCTCTGGTGCACTCGCCCCACAGCCTCACACTGCCAACTGTATCAGGCCTGCCGTTTCCTTTATCACCCCCTCTCTGAGCATGATGTCAAGAACGGTGTTGATGGTCTCGCTGATTTTTGTTCCGGCATTGGCGAAGCCCAGTTTACGGGCAGCAAGCGAGGGTATCTTCTCCTTAGGCAGCGAGAAGTCCTCGGTGATGACCTCCTTGACGGCGTTCATCATCTCGCGGACGGGTATTTCATTGATGGCACGTGCAGACGGCGAGCGGTAGATGGTGTAGTTCTGTGCGCTCTGCTCGTTGAGCCAAAGCGTGTTGACGCCGCCTATGGTATAGGGGTCGCTATAGAACTTGGTGGCGGCGAGGGCCACGGCACGCTGCAGGTTGGCTCCGGCATGACCGAATCCGAGCAGGCGAGCCATCGTCTTGCAGAGATAGTTGTCGCATACTGGCTGCTCTGTCTGGAGTATCTGTCGGATAATGGTGGCATTGTAGGGTGCTTCGGGCTTATACGCTGCCTTGTCGACGGGCCGCACTGACGGCTGCGCATCAACGTATGGGCGCATGGCCTGATTGCGGGGCGCCTCAGTAATGATGTCACTCTTCTTCAGCTTGCCTGGGTCGAAGACGAAAGCTGGCTGGGGCGCCTCGGCCTCATGGGGCGGCGTAGCCTCCTGGTTCGGCTGGTCCTTCTTGGCCTCCTGTGCAACTTCTATTTGCTTCAGCTCGTCGAGTATCTGGCTGATGGTGCGCTCTCGGTTCTCGTACCAGTCGATGCTGTACACACGCATAACGTGCCAGTTGAGCATGCTCAGCACGTTGGGCTGAACTATCTCACGGTCGCGTGTGGTCTTTGTCTCGAAGTAGGTCTTGCCGTCGCAGAGTATGCCGAGGAGGTACTTGTCGGGCTCCTGGCGCGTGGCCACGGCTATGTCTACCTTGAAGTTGGAACGTCCTACAGCCTGCTCAGCCACATAGCCGTTGTCGGTGAGCATCTGGCAAATCTGCCCGGCCACCACATTAGTAGTGAACGATGAGTGTTGTGCAGTGAGGGGCAGACGGCCCGTCTCGGCATATTCGAGGAATGCTTTCAGTCCCTCCACGCCCTTTGCCTGCGAGCGTTTGAGGTCAATCTGGCTGGAGCGCAGCGTGGAGTATACTATCATCTCATAGCGTGCACGTGAGACCGCCACATTGAGACGCCGCTCACCGCCAGTGTTGTTCAGTGGGCCGAAGTTCATGGATACGCGTCCCGTCTTGTCGGCACCGTAGCCCACAGAGAAGAGTATGATGTCGCGCTCGTCGCCCTGCACATTCTCCAGGTTCTTCACGAAGATGGGTTCCTTGGCGTTGTAGGCCAGGTCCTTCAGCTCTGGATGGCGGTCCAGCTCGTCGGTGAGGTCATCCTCTATGCGGTCGCCCTGCACCTTGCTGAAGGCCACGATGCCTATGCTGTACTTCTGGAGCACGGGGTCGGAGAGTCGGCGTATGACCTCGCTCACAATGGCCTTCGACTCTTCCGGGTTACTGCGTGTATGGCCCTTGTCATACACACCGTCGACGGGCACGAGGCGCACCTTGGTGAGATGGTCGTCGACCGAGGGGAAGGTGAATAGCCGGTTGTCGTAATACTGCGAGTTGCTGAAGGCTATGAGACTCTCATGCTTGCTGCGATAGTGCCAGCTCAAGTAGTACTCGCGTAGCGACAGCGTCTTGCAGTCGTCGAGAATGCTTTCCATATCGTCTATGTCGGCTTCTTCCTCGTCTACCTGTGTAGTGGCAAAGAAGCTGGTGGGTGGCATCTGCTTGCTGTCGCCCACAACGATGAGTGCCTTTCCACGGGCTATGGCTCCCACGGCCTCGCTGGTGGGCATCTGCGATGCCTCGTCGAAGATGACGAGGTCGAACTTCGGTGCTTTCAGGTCGATGTACTGTGCCACCGATATGGGGCTCATCAGCATGCAGGGACAAAGACGGGGCAACAGGGTGGGAATGTTGTCGATGATGGTTCGTATGGAGTTTCCTCGCCCGCCATTGGCAATGTTACGCTTGAGTATGCTTATCTCCGACCCTTCGGCCGAGGCTGCTGATGATGCAGGCACCCTCGACGCCAGCCTGCTGTAGAGTTCTTTCTTGCTGAGTTCCTGGAAGGTGAGTGTGTCGCGCTTGTACTGCTCTATCTTCTGCCGGAACACCATGCCGTTGAAGGTGCGCAACTGTGCATCCTGGTCGATGGCCAGGCTGATGAGATGTCGGTAGATGGCTTTGAGGAAGGCATTGACTGCCTGCCGTGGCGTCACCTCGTACTGAGGGCCGTTCTCTATGAGGCTGACCACGGGCTGCATCTCCATCTCAAGCATCTGGTGCTTCAAGTCTGTCCATAGGAACCAGTCTTTCATCTGCGGGTAGGCGGCAAGCCATCGGCTGGCCGACGAGGCTATGTCGGCGGCGTTGTTCTGGCGGTGGGTCTTGGCTCCTATCTGATTGGTGATGGTGCTGAGCTGTTGCCATACGGCGAGCACGTCGGCGGCATCGCGCATGAACGACTGCCGCCGGGCGGCGGGCTGTGCAGCGGCATATGACTCATAGGCCCGCTGACGCTCCTCATGAGCGATGCCCTTGTCGTGGGTAAAGATCAGGAGGTCGCTGTCCTGCTGCTTCAGCAGCCTTTCTGTCTGCTGACAGGCCTCCACCTGACTGAGCAGGCCGTCGACTGATGCCTCGAACACCTGTCCGTAGCGCTGCATAGACTTGATGAAGCTCTTCTTGGCAAAATAGCGCGGCAAGAACCACTTAGCCTTGGCTGTCTCCCACTCTTGGCGGCAGGCTTGCACATTCATGCGCAGCACATCCTGACTGTAGGCCGAGGTGAGGCTCTGCCGCTGTTCGTCGAGCTGCTGCTCAGTGGCCAGATGGTCGTTGAACAGCTGCAGCCACTGCATGTCGTTGCCGTTGAGGGGCTGCAGTTGCAGCAGCACCGCACCGTCGAGCCTCTGCAGTGCCTGCACGTAGCGCTCGTGCCGCTGGCTGAAGTCGGTAATCTTCTGTCGCAGTGCGTCGGTGGTCTCCAGCCTGTTGTCGGCAGGCTCCAGTCCGTAGAGCGGGTGCTGGTGTGGCTCACCCACGAGTTGCAGTATGGCCTCCATCTGCTCCACGAAGCCACGGCACTTCGCCACGTAGGCAGCATCGATGGCGTGCGACTTGGGCAGCGGTGTGGAGGCGTCCATCTCCTCTTCACTGATAGACAGGTACTCGTTGATGCATTCATAGAGGCTGAGCCCGTTGGCTCCCTTGCGGTGTAGCGCCTCCATATAGCTGATGAGCGACTTGCGCTCGGCATACAGCTCGTCGGCCTTGGCGGCATACTCGGCAGGCGACTTGATGCGGGTCACGTTGAGCACTTGGTCCATCTGCTCAAGGAAGTGTTTCTTTGTAGCCTTGTTCGAATGCAGTTCCAGGCAGAACGGAGCCAGCCCCACCTTCTCCAAGCGCGACTGCACCACCGACAGGGCTGCCATTTTCTCAGCCACGAAGAGCACACGCCTGCCCTGATAGAGGGCATTGGCTATCATGTTGGTGATGGTTTGCGACTTTCCCGTGCCTGGAGGGCCGTGGAGTATGAAGGTGCGTCCGTGGCCCGACTCTACGATTGCTTCCATCTGCGATGAGTCCACGTCGAGAGGTATGGAGAAGTCCTTGGGTGAGTTGTTGCGGTCTATCTGCCGTGCGTCCACCACCTCGGCGGGAGCCTGCTGCTTGTCGCGGTTCTCTATGAGCGATGCCACCACCACATTCTCAGCCAGAAGGCTGGCGTTGGCATGTATGTCGTTCCACATCACAAACTTGTTGAACGAGAACAGTCCCAGCATCGACTCCTCTATGACGTTCCATTTCTTCTGCTCGGCTATGGCACGGCGGAAGTAGGTGAATATTAGCTTCACGTCGACGCCGTTCTGGTCCTTGGGCAGTTCCTTCAGCACGTCGAGATTGATTCTGAAGTTCTGCTTCAGCAGCTCCACCAGGGTGATGTTGAGGATGATGTCCTCGTCGCGCTTGCGTATGACATAGTTGTTGCCGCTCTTTCGCACTATGTCTACCGGCAGCAGCAGTATGGGTGCATAGCGTGGCTGTTCGCTCTTGGCGGTCTCAAACCATCGCAGCATGCCCAGGGTGAGGAAGAGGCTGTTGGCGCCGTTCTCCTCGAGCGAGGTGCGTGCCGTGCGGTAGATGTATTTCAGTGCGCTCTGCAGCTCGGCCTCTGTGAGGTAGGAGGCTATCTTGTGCTCGCCTATGAGTGCCGACACATACTGCTGATGCTCGGCAGCCTGTCGCTCAGAGTCGTACATGCCCTCATTGTTGGGCTCTATCTTCTTTCCGGGCGACGGCATGATGCTGTAGTCCTCGCCCTGCTGCAGATGGTCTTCCAGGTGCTCTATGTCGAAGGAGATGAACGGCACCACGCGCCGTCCCAACCGGGTGTTGAGCAGGTTGTTGCGCAGCGAGAAGTCGAGCAGCTTGCGCTCCCATATCATCTGCTTGGTCAGGGGCTGCCCGCTGTCCTCCATGCGCAGGTCGTAGTGGTTGAGGCTGTTCAGCTGGGCGGTGGCGTTCTCATGCTCCACGCCGTCGGTCTCAAACACCCATACTCCGTTCTCCTTGATGCGCTGCGGCAGGGGGCGTATGTTGCCCAGCCGGCAGCGGCGTATGTCGGTGAAGAAGCAGAACTGGCTCTCGTCGCCCAGCTTCTGCCGGGCGCTCTTCACTGCCTCCTCAAAGCTGACAGCCGCCGACGAAGTGATGGCCGTCGACTCCAGCAGCACCATGTTGTTATTGCCGTCGGCGGTCTCCTTGAGCAGCAGCGACATGTCGTCGCACACCATCTGCGGACTCATGGTGGGTGTGAGCCATGCCCCCACCATGGCATGCCCCTTCAGCACCACCACCAAGGGGAAGATGCCACACGACTCCAGACATGACGCCACGAGCAGGCTGGTGTCAAGACAGGTGCCCAGCTTCTCGGTGAGCACCTTGTCGGCCAGCCGTATGCGCTGCCCTGTGTCCTCAAAGCTGGCGGGCGGAGCTGAGTACACGATGCCCTCGCTGCGCAGTGCCTCGTAGATGGCCGCCACCTGTGCCCGCACCCTGTTTCTGTCCTGCGTCTGGTATTCGTCGAGCTGCGACGAGCCCGTCCACTGCTCCAAGAATCGTGCAGCCTTCACCTTCACCCCCGACAGCAGCGGATTGTTGGGCACCACAAAGGCGGCTATCTGCTCAGGCATCACCGTAGCGCCCGCCCACTCGTCGAAGGCCAGGAGCGTAATGGGGTACTGCTGTTCAAAGAGCGCCCCACCCTCCCCCTCGCTGATGGTGAGTGTGAAGGTGGTGCTCAGCGCCTCAGTGAGCTGTGCCAACTGTGCTATGTCGGGACGGATCTCCACCCCGCTCACTTGCAGCTGCTGGTGGCTGCGCAGCAGGTCAATGTGGTGGGTGTACTCCTTGATGCAGGTGCCGCGCACCGTTATCAGCACCTGGTTCAGGTCGCGCTCGCCGGCATTCTCAATCACAAACTTGTAGCAGGTCTCCACCCCGCTACTCATCATGGCATAGTTAACACATGGCAGGTACTCCATGCTCAGCCTCACGGGGCTGCTTGCGTTGGGGGTCTGTTGTTCTGTCTGCATGGTTTTTATTCTGTTTATGGTAGTTTCCCTTTCGTTCATATCGTTATTCACCAGCCGATGCCTGCTCGGTCTTCACTGGCAGTGTGAGCACGAAGCGGGCACCCTCGGTATAGGTGTGGTCCACGGTCAGTTCTCCGCCCAGCAGCTGGGCATTGTGGCGGCTCAGCGACAGCCCGAGTCCCATGCCCTCAGAGAAGGCGTTGAGCTTGGTAAACTGTGCGAATATGCGTTCCCCGTCGGCAGGGGCGATGCCCGGCCCTTGGTCGGTGACGCTGAATACCACGGCCTCCGTGCCCTTGCTGTCAGTGCCTTGGCTGCAACCCACCGTAATAGTGCCCTCTGGGGCAAAGCGCACGGCGTTGTCGAGCAACTCGGTGAGGATGGAGAGCAGCGCCCCGTGATTGGTGCTTATGGTGAAGCTGTTGTCCACGCTGCTGCTCACACCCACGCTCACGCCTTGTACCGTCTCGAGTATAGCGTCGACCGCCTCCTGGCAGATGGCGTTGCACGCCACGTCGCTCAGCTGTGCCACCCGGCTGGCGTCGTCGGTGGCCGAAGAGCTGAGCAGTTGGGTGATGTGGCTGATGGCCTTGGCACTGGAGCGCAGGCGCTGCATAATGTCGTCTATCTGGTCGGCGGGCAGATCGCTGTAGCTGGCTGTCACCACCTGCGTAAAGCCGTTGATGATGTTCAACGGTGTGCGCACCTGGTGCGTCATATCCCTCACGAAGGCGGTCTTGCGCTCTGCTGCCTCACGCACCAGCTCATAGGCGCTCTGCAGCTCGGTGTTGCGCTGCTCGGTCTGCTCATTCACGCTGCGCAACTCACTCACATGGGCGTTGAGCGACTGCTGCATGCTCACAAAGCTGTTCTGCAGCTGACCCACGGTGTCCACCCGTGTGCTCTGCGGCAGCATCTCGTCGAAGTGGCCTTCAGCTATGCGGCGTGCCGACTCCGCCAGCTGGTTCACTGGAACGATGGCCCTGCGTATGGTGCGGTAGCAGAACAGCAGCAGCACTATCAGTGCCAGGGCGAATATGGTCCACACCATGTAGAGCAGCCGCACATGACTGCTGAACACATCGCTGTCGGGACACACTATGGCTATGCTCCACCCCGTGCGCTCCAGGGGACGGTAGAACACGTGCGCCTCCCGTCCGTCAACAATCATCGGATAGGCGCCCGTCTGTCCGGCAAGCATAGAGTGGCCCAGCGCCACCACCTGCGAGCGCGACTGCGGGTCGGGGTCAGAGAAGATGGTCTGCCTCACCAGCTTGGTGGTGTCGGGGTGCACTATGTAGCGCCCTTCCTTTCCCAGCATGATGCACGAGGAGTTGGGGAAGGGTCGCTCGGCAGTGACGGTCTGCGACAGTTCTTTCAGCAGCAAGTCGGTACAGAGCACGCCTATGGGCTGTCCGTCGGCGGTGTAGAAGGGTTTTACATACGAGAAGTTATACTCGTTCGATGTGAGTATGCCCGATATGTCGTTGTCTATGTAAGGCTCCATCCATAGCCCCCTCTTCTGTTCCCAGGGGGTCTTATACCACGCCTGCCCAAAGTATTCCTGCAGCTCCACCACGGAGGTGATGCTGCCGTCGGCCTCGCGCAGCGAATAGGCCGAGAAGTGGCGGCCGCACTGTGGGAAGAAGTCGGGCTGCAGGGCTATGGTAAACCCATCCACATTGGGGTGTTCTTCCAGCATCTGCCTCGACAGCACCAGCAGCGAGTCGGGGTTCAGCTGCTGCTGCGCCCTTCGCTCCATGTCGGTGGTCATGGCCTCGGTGTCGTCCATGATGCCCGCTATGCGCTTCACCGTCGAGTCGAGCACCTCCATGGCGTGTCGCTCGGCAGCCCGCAGCACATACTGCTTCGTGTAGTGAAACAGCACCGCCAGTGCCCCGCCCAGCACGCAGCCCACCACTGCCAGCAGGAGCAGTCCCAGTCGCAGCGACAAGTGCTGTTGTATGTATCTGATTACACTGGTCATAGGCATCCGTCGTTAACGTTAAGCTGAAGCCCCCCGTTCCCGTTCCCGTTGACGTTCCCGTTCCCGTTGACGTTGACGTTGACGTTGACGTTCCCGTTCCCGTTCCCGTTCCCGTTCAGCATGTGGTCTAGCAAGTGAGTGACGGTATGTGTATGCGAGAGCATCTGAATGCGTATCTTCATCATGTCGTTCTTGTCCATCTGAGCATGGTGTCGGCACAGCGTCTCCGTCAGCTCGCCAATGGCAGCCACCGTCTGCTCCATCTGTTCGGTCATGCGCCCCAGAAACAGCGTCTTCACGTTGTCGGCCTCGCGGGCCTGCTCGTAGGCCGCCATCAGCTCCTGGTTCTGGCGGTTCAGGGTGTCGCGTTTCTGCTGCAGCTCGGCTATGTATCCTGCCAGGGCGCGCTGCATCGAGGCAAAGCTGTTCTGCAGCTGACCTATCTCGTCGCGCTGGCCCGTGTCGGGCACCGTTTCCTCCAGCCTGCCGCTGGCAATGCGCTGTGCCGACGTGGCCAGGAGGTTCATGGGGTGCAAGTGATGGCCAATCACCCACCAGCACAGCAGCAGCAGCACCACCATGCTGATGGCAACCACCACGATGGCAGTGGTCATCATCTTCCACTTTTCGTAGCCTTCCACCAGATACAGCACATTAGCTATGATGACAAGGGTGATGCCCATCAGCACCGCAGCAAAGCCCACCACCCAGAGGGTGATCTGGGCAGTGAAAGAATGCCGTATGTGGTTCAGCAGTCTCTTCACAATGCTATACGTCCTTTTGCTCATCGCTTCTCGTCAGTTATTGTGTTCGTTCAGTTCGCCTCGTTGCCCGTCGCCTCCATACAGTCGCCTCACCAGCGCCTCAATGCTCTTCGGCACCATCCCCCCTATGCTGTCACCGCTGGCCACGCGCTGCCTCACCTCCGTGCTGCTGATGTCGAGCAGCTCGGTGTCTACCACGCTCACATGTTGGGGCAGCAGCGTGGTGTCCAGCTCACTGCCGCGCCGCGGATACACCACTATGGGGTAGCGGTCCAGTATATCGGCGGCACGATACCACTTGTGGAAGCCCGCCCAGTTGTCGCCGCCTATGAGCAGACTGAAGGTGTGCTCCTCATAGTCGTGCTCCAGCTGCTGCAGCGTGTTCCAGGTGTAGGTAGGCTTAGGCAGAGCGAGCTCATAGGGCGATGCCACCACCCCCTGTTCGCCATGCAGCGCTATGCGTGCCATCTGGTAGCGCAGCTGGTCTGACAGCAGGTCGCTGCGCCCCCGTTTCAGCGGGTTCTGCGGCGACACCATGAGCCACACCTCGTCGAGTGCGGCTCTCTGCCTCAGCTGCCGTGCCAAAGCTATGTGCCCAGTATGTATAGGGTTGAACGACCCTCCAAAGATGCCTATATTCACTTAATTTAATGAGTAATTAGTTATGAGTTATGAGTAATGAGTAATGAGTAATGAGTAATGAGTAATGAGTAATGAGTAATGAGTAATTATGATTACATCTGTGCTAATGGTAGTTAGTAATGAGAAATGAGTAACGGAGCACTCCTGGTGGCGGCAGCCTAATTACTAATAACTAATAACTAATAACTAATAACTAATTAACTAATGAACTAATTAACTAATGAACTAATTAACTAATTAACTAACTAATTAACTAATTAACTAATAACTAATTACCGACAAACCCTTCCACCAGTGCCAGTGTCTCTGCTTCGGCGGTGGCCAGGTCGTCGTTCACCACGATGTGGTCAAACTGCGGAGCGAACGTCATCTCATACTCAGCCTTCGCCAGACGGCTCTCAATGGCCTCCGGCGTGTCAGTGCCACGACCCTCTAGACGGCGGCGCAGCTCAGCCACCGAGGGCGGCATGATGAACAGGCTCATGGCCTCATCGCCATAGAAGCGCTTAATGTTGATGCCACCCTTCACGTCAACGTCGAACACCACGTTCTGCCCTGCCGCTATCTGACGCTCCACCTGAGCCTTCAGCGTACCGTAGAAGCGGTTCTCATACACCTCCTCATACTCCAGGAACTCACCGCCAGCTATCTTTGCGCGAAACTCCTCAGGAGTGAGAAAGAAATACTCCACCCCGTTCTGCTCCGTGCCCCGCGGAGGACGCGACGTGCAGCTCACCGAGAAGTACAGGTTCAGTTCCGGATGCTCTGCCATAAGCCAGTTCACAATGGTTGACTTGCCACTGCCCGACGGTGCCGACACAATTAGTAGTTTACCTTTTTCCATATATCGCTTTCGTTTTAAGGGTTTTCTTCCTGCAGGCAGACTCATCCTCACTGCACCACAGTGCTATTAGTTTGCAAAAATAAGCATTTTCCTCCGTTCTGCCAAAAAATATAGAGTTTTTCTTTGCCGTTACAAATAAACTTCGTAACTTTGCACCAATCACCCCACCCTCACAACTTACAAACCATATCAACAACACTTCAGCTATGATGAGAAAAAAAATATTTTGCATAATGGCCATGCTGGCAGTGGCAGGCACCGTCAGCGCACAGCGGCTGGTAGCACTCAAGAACTACGGAAAGAACTGGGGACAGGAGACAGTGTCGACGGTAAACAAACCCAACGGCATCATCTACCGCCTGCGTGAAGAAAAGCGATGCACCGACCTGCCCGTGGTTGACGATGCACGGGGGCTACAGCTCTTCATAGCCGAGCCCACAGACATAGGATGGCTCGCTCTCTACAGAAAACCCATGTCAGCACCCGACTATAACTTCGTGGTGACGCTCTACAACCACAACAAGCAGCCAACCGCCACCGTCAACCTCTGCGACATCACCGACAACCACTACTGCGAGGTGCAGGACGTAAGATGGGACCCCGACACGCACCACCTCCTCTTCAACATGGCCTGCCCCAGCTATGCCAACATGATCAACGGCAAGGGCAGCAAGCTCTACTGCTACGACATGGAGCAGCAGCGCATGGTGTGGGAGACTCCCTACCTCGTGAGCAACGACATCTTCATACTCGACAGCGACTTCGTGTACTGCGCCTACGGATTCACCTCAGAGAAAGACTACCTCTACATGCTCGACAAGCGCACCGGCAAGCAGTACAGCAAGCTGCCCATGCCGTCGAAGGTGCACTATATGGAGAAGCAGGTGAAAAACGGCAAGGAAATACTCTATGTGATAGACTACAACGACAACCTCTACACCTTCACCATACAGAGCAAGCCCGCGCCAGAGGTCTTCACCGTGGTATATGCCACCAGCGACGACGGATTCCTCAACATACGCTCCAAACCATCTAACAGCGGCACCATTCTCGGCGAGCTGCCAGCACTCTTCCACGGCATAGGCCACGGCGTGCTCATAGAGAGGGGAGAGCGATGGAGCAAGGTGACCATGGCCGACGTCACCGGATGGGTGTACAACGGATACCTGGGCACACAGACATGGTATGACGGCACAGGCAGGACAAAGCTCATAGCCAAGCGCGAACAGACGCCCATCTACGGCGAGAACTATAGAGACGAAGGCGACTATCCCCTTTTCGCCAAGGTGAAGAAGGGCACACTCATAGCCGACCAGTACGACGAGATAGACGGCTACTACGTGCTGAAGACTGCCCACGACTACCTCTTCATCAAAAAGGGCGACGTCAATGTAGTGCCGCGGTAAACAATATTCTAGCCAAACGAATCGACGTCATTTTACGGAATATTATCTTTTTGGAAACGAATAGCCGTCATTTCACATCATTCTCTCACGGATGTGAAAAACGCTTTTTCGATTTGAAAATTTGAAAAATTTGAAAAACAGCGGTTTTACGGGGGTTTTGAGAGATTTGTAAAGAAAAACTCAGCTTAGACACCCCTGCTACACCTGCTGCACACATGCAGGGAGAGTGTGCAAAAACGAACCGTCTCCGCGCTTACAGCGCAGAGACGGGAGGAGCCAGATATGTTTTCTTTTCCATCGTTCTGAATTTTCGGTTTATCGTTACACAGTTACTTTACCACAGTTTTCTTTCCGTTACGGATGTAGAGCCCCTTGCGCACGGGATTCTCCACCCTTACGCCGTTGACGGTGAACCAGTGGGAGTCGGCAGCCTGGGTGCCGACGCTGGTGATGCCCTGCGTGCTGTCGGAGCCGAAGTCGAGCACGATCTGCCGTGCGGCGGCTGCCTCGGAGAATTCGAAGAAGGCGCGGCAGGCGTTCAGCGTGCGGTCGATGCCGGTGTATTTCAGCGTGCTGCCGGCGGTCATGTAGTAGATGTGGGTGTCCTCGGGCGTGATGTCGAAGGCGTTGTAGTAGCCGCAGAACAACACGTGGCCGCGGGCCATACTGATGGTCTCGGTGGAGATGTCTTCACACAGCTTGACACCCTCGAACACGGGATTCGTGATGGTGGGCTGCTCGGTGTCGGCATCCCACTTGATGATGTAGGGTGTTCCCGCTGTGAGCGTCTCCACGGGTTCGCCGAAGGTCAGCGTAACGGTTGTGCCGGTCATGGTGGCGGCGGTGAGCGTCTTGGCGGTGGCTCCGGCCAGCGGGCTGCCGTTCAGCGTTACGTTGAAGGGGAGGCAGATGGTGTTCCACTCTCCGTCCTTGTAGAGGGTTCGGCCAGCGAGGGTCACGTTTGTTGTCCGGCCATGATACCTTGAAATCACGGAGCTGTTCCTCTCCCCTTCAGGCTTCTGCGTGTCATTGTCGACCATGGTGATGCCAAATGTGAGATAGCCAGGATTGCTCGTGCCGCCATCGATGTGGGCATAGGTCATGTCTTTTGGATTCGATTCGTTATATGTCGTTCCTTGTCCTCCCACGAGGCTTGTGCAGCCCTCAAACATGTCCTCACTCTGTGTCACGTTGGCTGTCGTCCAGCTGTCGCTTACGAAGATGGTCTGCAATAAGCTGCAATTATAAAACATAGACTCCATATTCGTTACCTTGGCTGTGTTGAAGCTTGAGAGGTCGAGGGTCTCCAATGAGCTGCAATAATAAAACATTCCCCCCATAGTTGTCACTTTGGAGGTGTTCAGGTACGCTAAGCCCTCAATGGCCGTCAAATTCTCACAACAATCAAACCAACCATAGCATGAGGTAGGCCGTGCGCTGGCAAAAGATTCATCGAACACCACTCTTGTACAATCTTCAAATACAGCATCATTATTAAACCCGGGGGAGTAGTCGGTGGGCGTGGCTGTCACATCAGTTCCGCTCCATACTAGGGTAACGGGGTGTCCGTCGTAGGTGTCGTCCTTGGCATACACCTTTGCGGAATTAATGAAATAAAGGGTGGCGTTGCCTTCGCACCAGATTGCCTGCGGCGTTGATTTCATAGTATCCGAAGTGAGATAGCCAGGATTGCTCGTGCCGCCATCGACGTGGGCATAGGTCTTGTCTGTATGGTTTGCGTCGTATTCCGTTCCTTGTCCTCCCACGAGGCTTGTGCAGGTCCAAAACATGTCATCACTCTCTGTCACGTTGGCTGTCGTCCATCTGTCGCTGACGCAGATGGTCTCCAATGAGCTGCAATCTTTAAACAATTGGGCCATATCCGTTACCTTGGCTGTGTTGAAGCTTGACAGGCCGAGGGTCTTCAATAATCTGCAATTATTAAACATTCCCCCCATAGTTGTCACTTCGGAGGTGTTCAGGTACTTTAAGCCCTCAATGGCCGTCAACTTCTTAAACTCATCAAACCAACCACAGCATGAGGTAGGCCGCACGGTGGCGAAAGATTTATCGAACACCACTTTTGTACAATATTTATCTAGAGCTTTATTAAACAAGGGGTAGGTGTTGGTGGACGTAGCTGTCACAGCTTCTCCGCTCCATACAGCGTCAACGTTCTGTCCGTCGTAGGTGTCGTTAGGCACATACTCCTTTGCGGAATTAATGAAATAAAGGGTGGCGTTGCCTTTGCACCAAATTGCCTGCGGCGTTTTAAGCGTGAGATAGCCAGGATTGCTCGTGCCGCCATCGACGTGGGCATAGGTCATGTCTTTTGGATTCGAATCGTTATATGTCGTTCCTTGTCCTCCCACGAGGTTTGTGCAGCCCCCAAACATGTCCTCACTCTCTGTCACGTTGGCTGTCGTCCAGCTGTCGCTGACGTAGATGGTCTGCAATGAGTTGCAATAATTAAACATATAGCTCATATCCGTTACCTTGGCTGTGTTGAAGCTTGAGAGGTCGAGGGACTGCAATTTGCTGCAGTTAGAAAACATATGGCTCATATCCGTTACGTTGTCTGTGTTGAAGGTTGAGAGGTCGAGGGAGGTCAATGAGCTGCAACCCCCAAACATAGACTCCATATCCGTTACCTTGGCTGTGTTGAAGGTTGAGAGGTCGAGGGAGGTCAATGATTCGCAACCCCCAAACATATATCTCATATTCGTTACCTTGGCTGTGTTGAAGCCCGACAGGTCGAGGGACTGCAATTTGCTGCAAATATTAAACATTCCCCCCATAGTTGTCACTTCGGAGGTGTTCAGGTACTCTAAGCCCTCAATGGCCGTCAACTTCTCAAAAACAGCAAACCAACTATAGCATGAGGTAGGCTGCACGCTGGCGAAAGATTCATCGAACACCACTTTTGTACAATTTTCATATACAGCAAAATAAAACTCGGGGAAATAGTCGGTGGGCGTGGCTGTCACTTCGTCTCCGCTCCATACGGCGTTAACGGTCTTTCCGTCGTAGGTGCCGCCAGACTCATACACCTTTGTGGAATTAATGAAATAAAGGGTGGTGTTGCCTTTGCACCAAATCACCTGCGGCGTTGCCTCCGCCCATGCACCTTGCAGGATTGCGAACAAGGATGCAAGCATAATAAGTAAGCTTTTCTTTTTCATATAAATGATGTTGGTTATCATGTTTTCGGAACCGCAAACCGCCTTATATACCCGCGGGAGGGTCTTATCGTCAATTGTCAATTTGTCAATTTGTCAATTTGTCAATTTGAATACGGCGGAATACGTGCGGCGGAAACGTGCGGCGGGGAGACGCCACAATGTGACGTCTCTACAAAAGTTACATTTGCCGCGCCTTATATACCATTTGTCAATCTCCCTGCTGTGGCCAGGTGAACGGGCTTTCTGAGATAGGGCCTGTCACGTCGTCGCCGATGGTGATGGTTCCGCAGTAGCCGCCGGCTCGTCCCGGGCCGATGCTGTAGTCTGCGTTTTCACCCTTTATGGCTGTCACTTTGGCCGGGGCTTTGATGGTGATGTTTCCGCAGGCGCCCTTGTCCCCGCCGATGCCTGCAGCCTGATCGTCGCCGATGGCTGTCAGGCTGCCATTACCCATGATGGTGAGGGAACGATTCCTGGGTACATAGATGCCGGCCCTGCCCTCGCCGTCGCTAGCCCTGACGGTGTTCGTGCCTTCAAGGATGATGGTGGCCGCACCCTTCAGGTAAATGTAGCTATTTTCAAGGGTGACATTTTGCAACGTAATGGTGGCGCCGTCAGGAATAGTACAGATGCTATAGTCGCGCGTGCCCGTCAGGATGTCGCCGTCCTTTACCACTATCTCATAATCGCCTTCATAATTCAGGTTGAAGAACGTTCGTTTTATGTTATAAACCTTGTTCTTCGCCGGCGTCACCTTCCCCAGGCGAATGTAGACGGAGTTACTTTCTTCTGAGGAGAGTTTGAGGGAAATGTATCTGTCGCCAACATCCCTTAGAGGGAAGGCAAAGGTAGCGGTGCCATCGTCAGATGGCTGGACAGTGGGGTCAAACCGAGTGTTAATAACATCATCATTATACATTTCTTCATTATCTGTATCAATCAACCAGACTGTGTATGCTGCCCCTTCCTGCAGCCCACTGATGGTGCAGTTTATGATGGCCTGGCCCTCAAAACCGGTGAAGCCGCCCTCGGTGGTGTACGTTTTGCTGACGACATCGAGGCCCGAGGTCATCAGCCTGCTCAAACGGTCTTCGCCGGAGGTGAGGCAACGCTCGTAACTGACATCATAAGAATAGTTCAGAATAACATCATAACCTTCGAATCCCCCCGCCACGAGGTGCGCACTTTGTTCGGAGCATTCGGCGAGCGGGTCAGGGTTGGTGAAGGTGTAGTTGGTGGGGGTGCCGTCGTTGTCATACACCGCGAGGTCGCCCGAGAAGGTGGCGCTCTTGCCGTCGGCGCTCAGCGAGCTCTCGTCTATTTCGAGCCAGCCCGCCAGGTACTTTTGGGATGGCAGCTCGGCGGTGATGAAGAGCCTGTCGGCAGGGTCGGCGGTAAACCGCAGGGTGCGCAGGGTCTTGCCCGTTTCGCTGGTGGTCTCGTCTACTGCAGAGCGCGTCGGGCTGTCAACACAGGCTCCCACGCTGATGTGCACCGTTGTGCCAGACGTCGCCACAGGCTCCACAGACGCCACAGGGCGCTCTGTCACGCTGTCCTCACCCGAGCACGAGGACATTCCCGTCACGAGGGCTGCGGCCACGACCAGCCAGCCCGTCAGCAGCATGCATCGTCTGTTCATCCCTACCACTCCTCCTCTTCATAGGTTAAGTCCATCGTGGCTTTCTTTTTTTTGGAGGGCTGCTCTGAGCCTTCCTGCAGCAGGTGATCATGCCGCACCTCGACAACCTGCATCGCCGGTTTCTCATACACTTTGTGTTTCATGCTATAAGTATATTGGTATAATGTGAGTATTCCAGGGGGAACTTACTATCCGCTGCAAAATTAGCATTTTTATTTGCAATCGCCAAATTTAGGCCGCACTTTTTTTATAGATTGACGCCAGGGCCGCACCACTCAGCCGGCAAATTGACAAATTGACATAAGGATTTGTTGTAGAGCCGTCACATTGTGGTGTCTCCCGCCTTATATACCCGCCTTTATACCCGCGGGAGGGTCTTATCGTCAATTTGTCAATTGTCAATTTGTCAATTTGAATACGACGGAAAACGTGCGATGTAGAGACGTCACATTGTGGCGTCTCCCCGCCGCACGTTCCCAATCTTCAAAGTTTGTCACCAGATGGGTCCGTGGCCCATGCAGCTCGTAGTGGTCAGCGCCGTGGGGTTGGCAGGCTGGTCGTTCAGAACCTCGCTGTCGCTTGAGCAGGCTGTGGTTCCAAGAGTATGGGCTGCGGCCATGGCCAGCCAGCTGTTGTCTTTATGAATCTCTTCATTATGGTGTGTTCCTTTTGGTTATTCTCTGGCCTCTTCTTGCGCAGTGACATTGTTTTAATAAATACTCGTATCATAAAACTTTGTGCCCGCAAGAAGCCTGGATGCTTTGCGGAAATAAGAGAAGGCAATCATATAGGAGTTGACCTGCCCTGAGGATGCCCGTAGGCACTCCCCGCCCCTTGTAGGGGAAAGGCTACGGGTTCTTGCTTAGGCAAGCGAACAAGTTCGAGCGGGCGAGCTTGCTCGGGAATGGGGCAGGGGTGGGGTCAGTATTTTCTAAGGGCTTGGAGAAAAGCATTATTAAAGAAGTAAGGAGATGTGAGGTAACCTCAACATCTCCTTACTTCTTTCACTTCTCAACTCACGAAACTTGCTGCTGTTGAGATGGTTTTAGGCCAACGGTTCAATAAAACTTGAAATAGCGGCGGGCATTGTTGTAGCTGATGTCCTCCACCATGCGGCCCAGCAGCTCGCGGTCGTCGGGCAGCAGGCCCTTCTCCACGTCGTTGCCCAAGAGGTTGCAGAGTATGCGACGGAAGTACTCATGGCGCGGATAGGAGAGGAACGAGCGGCTGTCGGTGAGCATGCCCACGAAACGCGAGAGCAGGCCGAGCACCGAGAGGGCGTTCATCTGCTTTATCATGCCGTCCATCTGGTCGTTGAACCACCATCCGCTGCCAAACTGAATCTTGCCCGGCTCACCCCCCTGGAAGTTGCCCAGCATGGTGGCTATCACCTCGTTGGCGCAGGGATTCAGCGTGTATAATATGGTACGTGTGAGCTTGCCCTTCATGTTCAGCTTGTTGAGGAACTTCGACATGGCGCGAGCGGTGTTGAACTCGCCTATGCTGTCAAAGCCCGTGTCGGGACCCAGCTGGTTGTACATCAGCGTGTTGTTGTCGCGTATGGCACCATAGTGGAACTGCTGTGTCCACCCCGCATCGGCATCCATCTCGGCCATCACCGTGAGGAAGCAGTTCTTATACTGGCGCACCTCATACTGTGAGAGCTGCTGGCCGCGCATGGCTTTCTCAAAGATCGTTTCTATCTGCGAGTCGGTATACTCTTCGTCGTAGAACTCCTCAATGCCGTGGTCGCTGAGCTTCGAGCCTTGCGCCTCGAAAAACTCGTGACGCTTCTTCAGGGCGTCCACCATGTCGGCAAACTTAGTGATGCTCACTCCGCTCACCTGGCTCAGCTGCTCCACATACTTGGCAAAGTCAGCCTTCTCAATATTCATGGCCTTGTCGGGACGCCAGGCTGGAATCATCATCGGGTCGTCATCGGCCTTGTGCTTGGCATACTCTATGTGGTTGTGCAGGTCGTCTACGGGGTCGTCGGTAGTGCACACGCACTCCACATGGTAGTGCTTCATCAGTCCTCGGGCAGAGAACTCCGGCTGTTTCAGCTTCTCGTTGCACTCGTCGAATATCTCACGTGCCGTTGCAGGCGACAGCAACTTCTCTATGCCGAAGGCAGTCTTCAGCTCCAGGTGCGTCCAGTGGTAGAGGGGGTTACGCAGTGTGTAGGGCACTGTCTCTGCCCACTTCTCAAACTTCTCCCAGTCGGTAGTGTCCTTACCTGTGCAGTAGCGCTCGTCAATGCCGTTGGTGCGCATGGCACGCCACTTGTAGTGGTCGCCGCCCAGCCACAGCTCGGTAATGCTTTTAAAGCGATGGTCGTTGGCCACCATTTCTGGAATCAGATGGCAGTGATAGTCAATGATAGGCATCTTAGCCGCATGGTTGTGATACAGGTCCTGGGCCACTTCGGTCTCCAGCACAAAATTCTTGTCGTTGAATGGTTTCATAGGTTTAATTGGTTTAATGGTATGCAAAGGTACGAATAAGCGAGCGAAAAACCAAAGAAAAATTCGTTTTTCTTTGGTTTTACCGAGCGAAAGTACCTTCGGCGCCAGCCAGGAGCGCAAGGAGTGCAGTCCGGAGCGCAAGGAGTCCGTAGGCACTCCCCTCCCATGTAGGGGCGGGGCAGGGTCGGGTCAGTATTCTCCCGAAAGGCTTGAATAAGAGCAGGTGGGGC
>JAEEGG010008046.1_pt1 | contig 24058 bp, 19 predicted proteins | sample 9134161 | NCBI WGS metagenome assembly JAEEGG01 (sample SAMN16246543, study PRJNA631951) | gut metagenome | biome: gut microbiome; feature: rumen; material: CR-attached | host: Bos | place: Iran: Karaj | collected 2018-10
AATTGGCCTATGAGGGTGCGAAACGCCGTTATGGCGACCCGATACCCGACGACGTGATGGAGCGCGTGAAGTTCGAGTTGCATATCATGAAGACGATGGGATTCCCAGGCTACTTCCTGATTGTGCAAGACTTCATCAACTCGGCCCGCGACGAACTCGGCGTGATGGTTGGTCCAGGACGTGGATCGGCTGCTGGTAGTGTGGTGGCCTATTGCTTGGGTATCACGAAGATCGACCCGTTGAAATACGACCTGCTGTTTGAGCGTTTCCTCAATCCCGACCGTATCTCCCTGCCTGATATCGATACCGACTTCGACGATGATGGTCGTGGTAAGGTGCTGAAGTGGGTGATGGATAAGTATGGTCATGAGAACTGTGCCCATATCATCACTTATGCCACGATGGCTACGAAGAACTCCATCAAGGATGTGGCGCGTGTGGAGAAACTGCCGCTGGCCGATTCGAATGCACTGTGTAAGGCTATTCCCGACCGTCTGCCCGATGGCATGAAGATGAATCTGCCCAATGCCATCAAGTGTACGCCTGAGTTGCAGGAGGCCGAGGCCTCGAGTAATCCGCAGATGGCCAACACCATCAAGTATGCCAAGATGTTGGAGGGAACGGTGCGAGGCACGGGTATTCATGCCTGCGGATTCATCATCTGTCGTGACCCGATATCCGACCATGTGCCCGTTTCTACGGCTGATGACCCTGACTTCAAGGGCACCAAGACCAACTGTACGCAGTACGACGGTCATGTGATTGAATCGACAGGCTTGATCAAGATGGACTTCCTGGGACTGAAGACGCTCTCGGAGTTGAAGGAGGCCTGTGCCAATATCAAACGTACACGTGGCATCGACGTGGATCTCGACACGATTCCTATTGATGACCCCAAGACCTATGAACTCTATCAGCAGGGGCGCACCATAGGTACCTTCCAGTTTGAGTCGCAGGGCATGCAGAAATATCTGCGCGAACTGCACCCGACGGTGTTCGAAGACCTCATCGCCATGAATGCGCTGTATCGTCCCGGACCTATGGACTATATCCCCGACTTCATCAAACGTAAGAACGGACTGGAGCCAATCACTTATCCCATCGACTGTATGGAGAAGTACCTGAAAGATACCTATGGTATCACGGTGTATCAGGAGCAGGTGATGCTGCTCTCGCGCCAGTTGGCCGACTTTACCCGTGGTCAGAGCGATGCGCTACGTAAGGCGATGGGTAAGAAGAAGAAAGATATCGTCGATGCCATGAAGCCGATGTTTATCGAGGGTGGAAAGAAGAACGGCCACAATCCGGAGATCCTCGAGAAGATATGGGCCGACTGGGAGAAATTCGCTTCTTATGCGTTCAACAAGTCGCATGCAGCCTGCTACTCGTGGGTGGCTTACCAGACGGCTTATCTGAAGGCCAACTATCCTGCCGAATACATGGCGGCTATCATGAGTCGCCGTCGTGACCAGATCACGGAGATCACGAAACTGATGGACGAGTGTAAGCAGATGAAGATCGACACCTTGGGACCTGATGTCAACGAGTCGTATGAGAAGTTTGGTGTGAACCATCACGGACAGATCCGTTTCGGACTTGGCGCCATCAAGGGTATGGGTGACTCTGCGGCACAGGCCATCATCTCAGAACGCGAGGCCAACGGACCCTACAAGAATATCTATGACTTCGCAGAGCGTGTCAACATGAGCAGTGTCAACCGTAAAGCCTTTGAATCGCTGGCACTGAGTGGCGGCTTCGATGGCTTTGGCATCCGTCGTGAAGATTTCTTTGCCACCAATGCCAAGGGCGAGATGTTCCTCGATACCATTGTGCGCTATGGTCAGTTGTACCAGCAGGAGAAGGCCCAGATGCAGAACTCACTCTTCGGAGCCTTTGGCGACGGGGTAGAGATTGCCCAGCCGCCTGTCCCGAAGTCGGGGGTACGCTGGAGCGACATCGAGCGACTGAATAAGGAGCGCGAACTCGTGGGTATCTATCTCTCGGCCCATCCGCTGGATGAGTATAAAATCATCCTCGACAACTTCTGTAATGCGAAATGTGCCGATTTGGCAGAACGTGGCGCAGCCCTTCAAGACAGAGATGATGTCACCTTGGGGGGTATTGTGACAGGTGTTCAGCAGCGCTTTGGCAAGAACAACAAACCCTGGGGCATCATCAATCTCGAGGATTTCGACGGCTCTGGAGAACTGGTGCTCTTTGGCGAAGACTGGATGAACCTGAACGGGAAATTCATTGAGGGGGCTGCCGTGTATATCACTGGCAAAATGACAACCCGATTCCAGAGTAGCACTCAAAAAGAACTGAAGGTTTCCAATGTCGAATTGCTGCAGTCGCTCAAGGAACGGGCCATCGAGCGTATCACGATCTCTATGGTGGCCGACCAGCTCGACTCCCAGGTGGTGGCCGACCTCTCAGAGATAATCAACAATCATCCGGGGAAGACCACGCTCTTCTTCCAACTGCGCGATTCTCAGGGAAAAAACCATGTGTTGCTGCGCAGTAAGTCGGGGGGTGTCGATGTGCGTCATACCCTCATCGACTATATCGAGAGTCATGACACGCTTGATTATCACATCAATTAATGGCACAATGTTTGCAGGAGAATGATTAACGAATAGTATTCACATATAAAAACGAAGAAAAAATGGAAGTAACAATCACAAATGAGAATTTTGCGAGTTTGAAGGCAGGCGATAAGCCTCTGGTAGTGGATTTCTGGGCTACATGGTGTGGACCTTGCCGTATGGTCGCTCCCATTCTAGAACAGCTGGCAGCCGAGTACGATGGCAAGATTGTTGTCGGAAAGTGCGATGTTGAGGAGAACGACGAACTGGCAGCCGAGTATGGTATCCGTAACATTCCGACTCTTCTGTTCTTCAAGAACGGTGAGGTTGTCGATAAGTTGATCGGGGCCCAGCCGAAGCCGAAGGTTGAGGAGAAGTTTAAAGCTTTGCTCTAATGGCCAGCCTTGATGATGAAATCCGTCTGGACGAGGAGGAGAACAGACGGGAATTGGCCTTCATCCGCACTCAGTTGCCATCGGATGTTAAGAAGTTCTATAGCGACAAGGATATCCTCTATATGATGGATCTCATTGTTGACTATTACGTCTCGAGTGGCATCCTCGATAGCAACGACGATGAAGTGGAGATCAATCTGGAGACAGTGGCAGAACATGTCTGCAAGCGGGCTAAGGAAGAGGGCTTCTGCTCGACGTTCAACCCCGACGAGGTGTTCTTTATCGTTCAGGCTGATCTGGATTTTCAGGAACAGAATCTTTAAGTAAAAAGAGTAGAGGTGAGTCTTGCGGCTCACCTCTCTTTTTCTTATGCTACCTCAACGGTTCTCGATCCGTCGGGGTTTTCTTTGATGCTGACCTTGACGGCATCTTCGGGCAGCAGTTCTTCTATCAGTTCTGGCCACTCGATAAAGCAGAGGGCGCCACTATAGAAGTAGTCTTCATAGCCCATGTCATAGACCTCTTCCAGTTTCTTGATGCGGTAGAAGTCGAAGTGATAAACGCTGCTTACATCGGGCAGCAAGTCTGAGTCGAGCGCATATTCATTGATGATGGCGAAGGTCGGTGAGGTGATGACGTCATCGACACCCAGTTCTTCGCAGATGGCCTTCACGAAGGTGGTCTTGCCTGCTCCCATGCTGCCGTAGAATGCAAATACACGATGCTGGCCGATGCCGTCGATAAACTGGCGGGCGGCCTCACGGATACTGTCTAAACTGTTAATCTTGATCTCCATATACTTTTTTACATTTTTACTTTTTTACCTTTAAATCACCTTTTCTTACTCTCCATCGTGATGATGGGAATCATCATCTCCTCCATCGAGATGCCGCCGTGTTGGAACGTGTCCCGATAATAGGATACGTAATAGTTGTAATTGTTCGGATAGGCGAAAAACGAGTCGCCTGTCGCGAATACATACGTCGTCGAGAGGTTCGGCGCTGGCAGTTGCGCTTTCTGCGGTTCGCGTATCTCAAAGAGACTCTTGTCGTCGTGTGCCAGATTCTTGCCCAGTTTATAGCGTAGGTTCGTGTTCGTATTACGGTCGCCTACAATCTTGACGGGCTGCGTACAGCGGATACTGCCGTGATCGGTGGTCACGATGACCTTGCAGTCGGTCTGAGCCAACAGCTTGAAGAAGTCTGAGATGACAGAATGGCGGAACCACGACAGCGTGATGCTGCGATAAGCGCTCTCATTGTTGGCCAGTTCTCTTACCATCTTCGACTCTGTACGCGCATGACTCAGCATGTCGATGAAGTTGAACACAACGACATTCAGGTCGTTCTTACTGATTGCGTTGAACTGCTGCAGAAGCTTGTCTGCATCGGCCGAATTGTTCACTTTGTGATACGAGAACGTGTTCTTTCTCCGATATCTCTCCAACTGAGTCCTGATGAGCGGCTCCTCGTTCAGGTTCTTGCCTTCTTCCTCGTCTTCATCTACCCATAGGTCTGGGAACATGGCCGCAATCTTGTTGGGCATCAGTCCGCTGAAGATGGCGTTTCTGGCATATTGTGTGGCCGTCGGCAGGATGCTGTAATAGAGGTCTTCCTCGATGTCGAACTGCTTGCTGATCTCCTGTGCCAACATGCGCCACTGGTCGTAGCGGAAGTTGTCGAGCACCACGAGGAACACCTTCTCGCCCTGGTTCAACAAGGGGAACACTTGGCTCTTGAATATCTCGGGCGACATCATAGGACGCTGGTCGTCGGCTGGCTGATGGGCCTCCAGACTGGCCACCCATTGCAGGTAGTTTTTCTTGACGAACTTCGCAAAGCCGTTGTTCGCGTCTTCTTTCTGCATCTGCAGCATCTCCGTCATCTTACTGTCTGTGGCACTCAGTTCGAGTTCCCAGTGCACCAGTCTTCTGTAAACATCAGTCCAGTCGTGCCACGTCTTGCAGTCGAGTATCTGCATGGCTATCTGCTGGAAGTTCTGCTGATACTGCGTTTGCGTCACCTCCGTCTCAATCTCCTGGCGGTGGATGTTCTTTTTGAGGGCCAACAGAATCTGACTGGGATTCACGGGTTTGATCAGATAGTCGGCAATCTTCTGTCCGATGGCCTGTTCCATGATGTTCTCCTCCTCGCTTTTCGTCACCATGACGATGGGTAGCGACGGCTGCAGTTCCTTGATTCGTTGCAGCGTCTCCAGTCCGCTCAGTCCAGGCATCTGTTCGTCGAGCAGCACCAGGTCGAAGTTCTTTTCCTTGCACAGGTCGATGGCATCGCTGCCGTTGTTGACCGTTATCACCTCATAGCCTTTCTTCTCAAGAAACATCAGGTGGCCCTTCAGCAGTTCTATCTCGTCATCTACCCATAACAATAGTCCGTTGGTCATATCTCGTTCTTTTTTTTTTTTACTGACTGTGTTTACCAGAAATCGTCTCCGAAGTCAAAGTCCTGCACCTTCGGCTGAGGCTTCTTCGTAGGCTGCAGCTCGTCTTCCTGGGTCTCCTCTTCGTCCTGCTCTGTCTCTCCGATATCCTCGATGTCGGGCTGCTCGATGCCTTCGGGCACTATCAGCAGCTTCTCTTCGCTGATCTTCATCGGAACGAACGTGTCCTCGTAGAACTGCTGGTAGTCGTCGTAACTGAATCTGTTGCCTATCAGTTGCAGGTTGGTCTCACTGATAATCAGGCTGCGGCAGCCTTTCAGTTTGTCTGCCATCGCCTTGTCGGCATAGAGTTGGCGCGCATACTGCAGTGCCTCGTCGTAACTCAGGAATCCGCTGAATCGCATACGGTGCAGGCCATTGTCCTCGTCGAGCACGATGTCGAAGTTTCTTACCAGGTAGTTCGTGAAGTTATAGCGTGCCATCTCGAAGAGCAACTGGTTCTCGTTGACGGAGTCGGGCTCGTAGGCCAGGATGAATACGAAGCGGTCGTGCCGTTCTGCACTCAGTTCTACGGTCTGCGTGCTGTCAGTGTTCATTGTGATGTCGCGTCGCGACCAGATGTCTCCGATATCAAACTTGCCGCCGTGCAGCCTGCGCCCCTCTTGCACACCCTTGATAATCATGCCTGCCAGTGGTGTCACCTCACTCTCTGGGTAACGCTCCACGACCTCTTTCAGCAGGGCGATACAGCCGTCGCCGTCACCGTCGTTCAGTCGGCTCAGTCCTTCGATGAATATGAATTTCGGTCTGTTCTCTCCCAGCGGGAATCGCTCTTCCGAGAGTCGTGCATTGCTTCTTACCGTTTCGTGGCGGTCGTTCTTGAAGGCCTCGTAAGTGGCGGCATAGAGCGAGTCTTCGATATGTTCGCCGAATCGGGCGTTCTCCTTGAAATAGGGGTCGGCCAGCAGGATGGTCCACTCGCTCTCAGGATAGTTCTCCTTCAGTCTGGCCAGACATTGGTCGGCCTCTGCCTTCCGGCCTTGCCGCATGTAGAGCAGATAGAGGTGATACCAGGCCTCGTCCATCTGTGCGTAGTCGTGATAGTTGCCTGTCAGTCTCAGCAACTGTTTCTCGCTCAGCGTCAAGTTGTCGAGCTTGTCTTTGAAGATGACACCCGAGTGGAACAACCCGTCCTTGATGATGTCGTGGGCAGCAGCCTTCTGCTCTTCTGTGAATGGTATCTGTGCCAGATAGTAGTCGCGCTCGTGGGGATCGTTCCCTGCCTCTGTCTGCCTCGTCTCCTCAGTCGTCTGAGTCTGTTCCTGTTCGACAGTCTGCTCTGTCTGCTCAGCCTCCTGTTGCTCCTGCTGTTCTGTGGCCACCACCGTCTGGTTGCTGCGCTGCCAGTGGTCTTTGTTCTCCCTTCGGCCCCATAGTCTTTGGAAGGCCGCTTTTCCTTGATTCACGGCCACGGGGTTATAGAAATACCACTGCCCATTGCCTTGTGGCTGTTGCCTTGGCTGATGTGGCTGGTTCAGAGCCAATTGGTTCCCTTCGCCCTGCTGCCTGTTTTGCTCGGCTTCTTCGGCCAGCATGGCGTCTTGTTCCTCCTTCTCCTTGCGTATCAGTTCTGCGATCACGCGGTCGATGGCCCGATTGCGGTCTGTTTCAGTCATCTCCGACAGCGCCAGCAGCGAGTCTTGCAGATGGATGGCATCCGTAAACGGCACCAGTTCGTCGAGCACCTTCGAACGCTCTGCCAGTTGCTGATAGTCTTTCCTGTCCTTGTCGAGCAGTCCGATGGCTTCGCCATAGCAGCGACGGGCATCGCCATACTGCTCTTTGTCCCAGTAGAGGTTACCCAGTGTCAGCAGCAGCACGCCTTTCTCGATGCCGTTCCTTACCGACTTCTGGTTGCCTGTCTCGTAGGCGGCTATCGCCTGCAGCGTGTCTTTCTCTGTCAGATAGATGTTGCCGATGGCGTAATACACCTGATCCAGATATTCCTGATTGTTGTCGTCTTTGGCCATGCGCCGCAGTCGGCCTATCATCTGTCGGCTGTTTCCCTTGGCCATCACCTCCGTCTGAGCAATCCTCGCGTTAAATGCCATCTGGTAGGGCGGGTGACAGCCCACCACCTTCCTGAATGCCTTGTAGGCCTCCTCACGGTTCCCCAGCAGCGTCTGTATCTGTCCCATCAGGTACCACTCACGGGCCCGCTGTACGCGGCGCCTTTCGTGCTTGATCACCTTTCTCAGATAGGGCACCGCCTTCTGATAGTCGCCCTGTTTGATATAGTAGTCGGCATAGGTGTAGTCCCAGTCTTTCACAGCACGGAAGTCCATCGAGTCGCGGCTCATGCTCCTGATCACGTCCTCAGCGTCGTACATCCAGCCCAGTTCCGTGTAGCACTTCGCGAGCCATGCCCTTGCCAGTCCGTTCTGCAACGGCTGGGTGTGGTAGAGCCTGTTCATATAGGTGAAGGTGGCAGCAGCCTCCTCGAAAGCACCTTTCTGGAACTGTGCTTTTCCCAGCAGCAGCCAGGCGCGCCAGATGAAGGGGTTATACTCCTTGCGGCCTAACCACTCGCGGTCTTTGGCTGTCTTGCGCCTGTTGCTCTTCCATTCGGGCTTGGTCTTGATGCTGTGGCGCCTGATGGCTTTCTCGCTTTTCTCGATGGCGCGGTCATACTGTCCCTGTCCGATGTTCCAACTCGCTGGATTGCCTACCTGGTAGAGGGGCAGCATCTCCGTGAAGTTGTCCTGATGACCTTTCTCTTTCTCCAGATTTCCTTCGATGAAGGCCTGCGAGCCGTTAAAATAAGTATTATAGCGGGCATTGAAAGCGTGCCACCGTCTTGTCGTGGCGGTGTTCTTCTTGGTCGAACAGCCTATGGTCGCCATCACGACGGCTGTCACCAGTACGATATGCCATCCTCTAATCTTCACCGATAGCCGCTTTCTTCTTTTTCTGTTCCTCTATCAGACAGTGAATCTTGCAGGCTCCCTCATTGGCAGCCGTACATGTCGAGCAGTCGTGCCCCGTCGTTATCGTGTCATCGCCCTTGTCGAAATACGTGGCGATGCCGGCAATCACGCCTATCACCACAATCATGCCGATACATACAATTGCAAAACCCATCTCTCAAACCTCAAATCTCAAACCTCAAACCTCAAAACCTTAACTCCCGCAGCCTCCAGATCATCCCAGAATTGCGGATACGACTTCGTCACCACTTGCGGATTATTGATGCGCAGCCCCTCCTTGATAAAACAGAAGGGAGCCGTCGAGAGCGCCATGCGGTGGTCTTCGTAGGTGTCGATGCCTTGGTCGTCCAGCGGCTTGCACCGCTCACCGTTCCAACTCAGTTCACTGCCGTTATGCTCTGTCAGCACGTAGCCCAGTTTCCTCAGTTCCGTGCGTAGCGCCAGGATACGGTCTGTCTCCTTGATCTTCAGCGTCGATAGCCCCTTGAAGTGGAAGGGTATGTTCTTGGCGATGCAGGTCACCACGAATGTCTGAGCCAGGTCGGGAGCGTTTACGAAGTCATACTCCAGCCTCGGCACGCAGCGACCGTTACGTTTCAGCGTCACCGTCTGCGGCTTGCCAGCCTCCTTCGATTCAAACTCCGTCTTCACGCCCAGCATGCTGAAGATATATCTGGCGATAGAGTCGCCTTGCTTCGAGCCGTCCATCAGTCCTGTAAGCCTTACCTCCGACTCTGTGTCCGGGCAGAGAGCTAGCAGTTCATACCAGTAGCTCGCACCGCTCCAGTCGCTCTCGATATAGTAGTCTCGCCCCTTATAGGGCTGAGGCTTCACGGTGATGGTGTCGCTGCTTGTCCATTCTGCGTCGGCTCCGAATTCGCCCATCATCCACAGCGTCAGGTCGATATATGGTCTCGAGATAATCTCGCCCATCAGTCTGAGCGTAAGCCCTTCCTTCAGCATCGGACCGATCATCAGCAGTGCCGAGATATATTGCGAACTCACGTTGCCCTGAATCTCCAGCAGTCCGCCCTCCAGTTGCCTGCCCGTGATGCGGAGTGGGGGATAGCCCTCTTCGCCTGTATAGCTGATGTCGGCACCCAGTTTCCGCAGTGCGTCCACCAAGATGCCGATAGGCCTGTGCTTCATGCGCTCCGTACCCGTCAGTACGTGCGAGCCTGGTGTCACACTCAGGTAGGCCGTCATAAATCGCATGGCGGTTCCTGCCGCCTTGATATTGATCTCCTCGGGCATCTCCTTCAGGGCACTGACAATCACCTCCGTATCGTCGCAGTTGCTCAGGTTCTGGGGCAGATGCTGTCCGCCGCTGAGCGCATAGATGATCAGGGCACGGTTTGAAATGCTCTTCGATGCTGGCAGCTTCACTGTCGTGTTGAGCTGCTTGGGAGCCGTAAGTCTATATTGTTCCATTGTATTGAGTCGAAATTGCGAATGCAAAAGTACTCATATTATTTCTTATACGCAAAAAATAGCTGATAATATATCTTAAAAGAAAAAAGTTGCCGAAAAATTTGGTCGTTTCGCAAAAAGTGTGTACCTTTGCACCCGCATTCGACAAAATAGTGTCGGAGCGCATGATTACGATCGGGATTTAGCGCAGTTGGTAGCGCACACGTCTGGGGGGCGCGAGGTCGCTGGTTCGAGTCCAGTAATCCCGACAAAAACGAAAAGGCTGAGAATCGAAAGATTCTGAGCCTTTATTTATTAAACTACTAATCTCAAAGAAAAAATGAGTAGAATCGTTTTTCTCTTACTGGCCCTCGTCGTCGGTATGTCTGCCAAGGGCCAGGATCGGCAGCCCTTCAACCTGATGGTCTATGCCATGGGGGGTAATAATCTCGATGATAATATCGAGGAAGAACTCGTGGATCTTCTGACCGATCCCGATTCCGAATCGGACGATGTGAGCGCCTTCGTCCAGATGAAATACTCATCGCCCGATGGCCTCAAACAGCAGATATCAAAGGCGTTGAACACGCTCGAAATGAAATACATACCTGGTGGCAAACCAGGGCAGGTGTATCGCTACCAACTGACCTATGATCGTCTGCCCGAAACGCAGCAGAAGAACTGTTACCACTATCTCAACCTGACCAACAACGATCTTTGGGGCGACAGCAAGGCAGAGATGTTCCAGCCCGACAGTGTGGCCTCGTTCGTCAGATACTGCAAGAATGAGGCGCCAGCCGACAACTATATCCTCATACTGACGGGGCACGGCACCGGATGGGCTGTCGAAGACCCCGACGAGCTGTATCCTAACATCTGCCAGAGCCATATCGCCGTGCTGACCGACGACAATCTGCAGCAACGCGCCATGACCGCCCGGGAACTGCGTCAGGGACTGGAGCGCGCAGGCGTCCATCTGAAGTTGCTCTACCTCGACTGCTGTATGCTGAACAACATCGAGTTCCTCTCAGAATTGACGGGCGTCACTGACTATGTGATGGCGTCAGGCCATACCAACCGAGGCGGCAGTTACGAACACCTGCTGACAGCGCTCCAGAACATCGTTGAGGGGGAAAACTTCGAGAGCGAGATGAGCGCCTACCTCGACAGCGTGGCTGCACAGCACAACGACTATCTGCCTGAGGATAAGGATACGAAGGTGCCTCTGAACAAGGATTTCGTGCTGACCGACATGAGGAAACTGCCCGCAGTGTGGGAGCCGATGCACCGCTTTGTCAATTACCTCTGCACGCATCTGTCTAACAAGTCATCCGACTACATATCGCCCAGTTCGAAGTGCTATCAGTTTTTCAACGACGCGCCGATGTACGATCTGCTCGACTATTGTCGCCAACTGGTGGAAGGACCTTACAAAGACAGCGAGGAACTGCGTGCCATCTATGACGATCTGAAACACGCCATACAGGCGGCTCAAGTGCATCACGCCTATGCCTTAGACCATACCGACCTGAAGGTCGATTACCCGCTGAGTTATAGCATCACGCTGGGGGCCAAGGGCAAGTTAGTAGCCAATTTCGAAGAGCAACGCATCGACGACCTGTTGGGCTATCTGTGTTACGACAACTTGGGGCAGCCCGTGCTCTGGCAGGCAAGCATCAATAAGTATATCACGATCGACTGGGCAATGTCTAACCCGCAGTTGGTGTGGGCAAACACCATTCTCCCTACCGAGTTCGAACGTCGTACAGGCTGGAGCCGCTGGCTGATGAAGAATCCCATGATGCCCTTCCATAATCCGCCTTATGATGACAAGTACGATCATTACAGGAAGTAAATAATCCCGGGGTAGATTGTTAAACTTCGTTTGACTTTTCTCACGCTCAGCCATTCATGCTAGCCTGATGGCATTCGCTTAATCGAAAAGTTAAATATTTTCTCATGTCGCGGATTCGACGTCGATTTGCGATTTCCTTAGGTTGCAAGTGCTCGCGCGCAAGGTAATTTTTGCTCCCCAGTTAGGCTGCAATTTTCGTCTTTTTTCGTTGACAATGCAAAAGTACAAAAATTTCAGAGTACCTCCAAATTATTTCGCCAAAAAAGCACGCAAAAAAGCACACTTAAAATTGTGTCTTACATTGCGTGTATTCAGTTATTCAGTATTCAGTTTTTTAATGAGACCACCTATCATGTGAATAGAAAATTTACTATATATATAATATATATATTATATATATAGTAATATATAATATATTAATTTTAAACCTTTATTCGTACCTAGCACCTATAAAAACTGAATAACTGAATACTGAATTTTGGTGTGTCTTTTTAAGATTTCTCCCAAAACATTTGGTGGACTCGATTATTTACACTACCTTTGCCAAATAAATGCACAAGAGAAGACTATCTTATTGCTTTGAAAAGAAGTATGGAGATAACAGATGTAGCATGTTGGTAGCCATGACGCTTGCCTCGTGCAAGAATAGTAAACCTGCTGCTGAGGCTTTTGTGACCATTAAGATACGCATATGAAGAAGATTTTGACTTGCTTGCTTGCCGCACTTGGGCTGACGACAGCCTGTGGCCAACAGCGCTCGGGCGCTGCAGAGAATTTTGAGAACGTGGAAGTGGCTGCGTTTGCAGAACTGATAGCCGACTCCAACGTGGTGATCCTTGACGTGAGGAAGGCCGACGAGTTTGCCGAAGGGCATATCAAGGGCGCCATCCTGATCGACCAGTTCCAAAGCGACTTTGTGGAACAGGCTCAGGCCAAACTTCCGAAAGACAAGACGATTGCGGTCTATTGCCGTAGTGGTCGCCGCTCTGCCAATGCTGCTGGTAAACTGGCGGATATCGGTTATAAGTGCGTCAATCTCAAAGGTGGTATCCTGGCATGGAAAAAGGCGGATATGCCTGTGACGACGGTTGGTGGTGAAAATAATTAACATAGCAAATGAAACAGAGATTCTTATTCTTATCAGTCATCGCCCTGCTGATGCTCTCTGCATGCGGTGGGGGCAAGAAGTCGCAGACGGAAAGTGAGGGGGAAACCGACTCGACGACTGTGACGGCCGAGGACGAGATTACGGCTCAGATCAGGAGCCTGTATCGGGCCATCGCCCAGAAAGAAGAAAGCATCGACCAGCGCTTTGCCTGTCGTGCCTGGCGTGACACGGTGGCTGCCGTGGAAGAGGAGGATGCTCACGTGGCAGAGATCGGATTCTTCAACGATGATATCTGGACGCAGATGCAGGACGCTAACCCCGACACCTTCGAGGTGCGCGACGTGAAGTTTGAGGAACTCGACGAGCAGAAAGGGCTGGCGCTGGTGGATTTCGTGCTCTGGAGTCCTGTACAGACCGTTCACCAGAAATTCAGGCTCTGTCGCGAGGACGGCACCTGGCGCGTTCATAACATCATCAGGTCCTTCCAGAACGAACGCGGGAAAGAGAAAGAGTTGGATATGATGAAGGAGATGCGAAAGTATTTGACAGAACCAGTGGAAGGACTGGCGGAACTGACCTACGAGAATATGGAAGGAATCTACGATAGTCTCGACGACAGCATGAACAGCGTGAGCCGTTTCCGTCTGAATAAAGACGGCACTGCGACGTGGGCTATTGTGGGCAGTCTGAACAGCACGGAATACACCTATACCATCAAGGGGCACACCATCTGCCTGAAAGTTAAGGAGGTGAATTCGGAAGAAGACTGCTATGAGTATGACGAGGACACGCGTACCCTGAAAAACGAGCAGGGGGCTGTCTATTACCGTCAGATGACTGACTGAGTTGAATGATAACGATATGAAGCATGTACTACTGCGGGAGACGTTCCCGCTGGCTATTTTGGCAGGCATCTGCATCTCCATCGGCTGTGTGGTAAACCTCCGAGTGGGTGGGGTGGCAGGTGCTGTATTGTTCGCCTTCGGACTGACGACGGTGGTGTATTATGGCCTGAAACTCTATACGGGCACGGCAGGATTCATTCGCCGACAGGGCGACTGGAGCATGCTGACCGTTGTGCTGGGAGGTAATATCGTGGGCTGTCTGCTGTCGGCGTGGATGATCGCCTATGCACAGCCCGACTGTGTGGAGTCTGCCGCAAAGATACTCGCGGGGCGGCTGGCGAAGGGGCCCTGGGCCTGCTTCCTGCTGGCTATCGGCTGCGGATTTATCATGACGACGGCTGTGGAGTTTGCCCGTAAGGGAAAGATGCTGACACTGCTTCTGGGCGTGCCTGTCTTCATCCTCTGCGGTTTTGCCCATAGCATCGCCGATGCGTTCTATTTCTTAGTGTCGCCCTCTGAGCAGTTGCTTCAGGTGCCTGTGCTCATGGTGTACGTGAGTGAGGTGCTGGGCAATTTCGTGGGTTGTAACCTCTATCGCTGGACCATGTTCTTCCGTCAGGATGAGGCGTGAACAGTCGTTGATAGGCATCAGTTGTCTGCAGCACTTCCTGGTCGATGGGCTCTGTATCTGCTGTCTGTTCCTGCTGGGAGACCTTTGCAGCGACAGGCGGGTGATGTTTGAGGCCGTGATGCTGTATAATGTGCTGGCTTTTATGTCGCAACCGCTGACGGGGCTCTTGTCCGATCGCATGGCTCATCGCCACTGGCTCTTACTGTCGTCGGCGCTGCTGATGACGGTTGCCGTCTTGCTGGCGGCTCTGTTGCCTAAGATGCTGTTGGTGGCGCTGTTGCTGGGACTGGGCAATTCGCTCTTCCACGTGTGGGGAGGAAAGCAGACCGTCGTGAAGGCGGGCAACGATCTGAGAGCCTTGGGACTGTTCGTATCGACGGGTGCCTTGGGGCTGGCCGTCAATATGGTGTTCCGCTCGTGGCCGTTGCTCTATGTGCTGTTGCTGACGTATGTGCTGCTGGCGGTGATATATGTAGGCTGTGACGACGGTTTTGTGCTGGTGCCCACTGCAGATCGGGAGAGACCAGCGTGGCTCACGCCTGCGGGCGTCTGGACGGCTGTGGTGCTGCTCATGCTGTTCGTGGCCTATCGTTCGTTTGCTGGCGAGTTGCTCTCGATGGGCATCACGAAGACCGACTGGCTGATCATTGTCATCGGAGCCGTATCGATGTTGGGCAAGATGGCAGGCGGTTGGATGGCCCGTAGGCTGGGTGTCGTCCGTACGTTGGCGTTTGTGCTGCTGGGTGTGGCGCTATGCCTCTATCTCGGACGGGATGTCGAGCCGTTGCGTCTGGCGGGCATCTTCCTGATGAACACGACGATGCCCGTGACGCTCTATCTGGCCAACAGCGTGCTGCCTGGGCGCGAGGGACTGGCTTTCGGACTATTGGCTGCAGCATTGATACCAGGTTATCTGCTGGCCGTGTTTTAAGAAAGGATAGGAGAGATGGTGATGATGCTGCTCTGGCCGCTTGTGGCAACGATCGTGATCGAACTCCTGGTACTGCGATTTCTGGGTGAGAGACAGCGCCGTGTGCTGTGGGCCTCGGTGGGGATGAACATCCTGACGAATGTGCCGCTGAACCTCGCAGCCCTCTATGTGGCCGATATATGGAACGTGCTGGTTATCGGCGAACTGCTCGTGGTCGTGGTCGAGGCCTGCTGCTACCGGCTGCTGCTGAACAATTGGCAACAGAGTGTGATCTACAGTATGTTCTGTAATACCATCAGTTTCCTCGTGGGCGAACTGTTTTTGTTGATATTTATGTTTTTTACATTATATTAAAAAGTAAATGGTATGATGATGTTTTTAGACATTCTTCCGATCGATCCTGCGGAACGGGCTCGACGGATAAGGGAGATCAAACCGTTGGTAGAAGATACCATCGGCGCCATTCGTGACTCGGTAGATGCTGCCAAAGATGCTGTTGCCGACAGTACCGCTCAGGCGCAGCAGATCATCGACAATGCCGTAGGAGGCCAGAGCGATGCCTCGCTGCTGTTGCCGATGGCTGTGGTGGCGCTTGCTCTTGCCGGATGCCTCTATCTGGCACATCTCTACAAGAGGCGATTGCAGACAGGACAGTCATGACTGTTGACAAAGATACGCTCGAACAGTTGACCGCTGGGAGTCAGGTGGCCTTCCACAAGGTGTTCAAGGCTGCCTATCCGCAGGTCCGTGCCTTTGCACTGGGCTTTGTCAAGAACGAGGCCGATGCTGAGGACATTTCACAGTTTGTGTTCATCAAGTTGTGGACGAAGCGCTCTATGCTGGCCGACGTCAAGAACTTCAACGCCTATCTGTACACTATCGCCAAGCATACGGTGCTCAACTATATGGCATCGCGCAAGGCGCGTATGATCGACATTTCAGGCATGCACGACCTCTCGACGGGGGCTGCCTCGCCTCAGGAGCAGATAGAGGCGAGCGACCTGCAACTGCTGATAGACATGGTGGTGGCCAATATGCCTTCCCAGCGGCAGACGGTCTATAGGATGAGCAGGGAAGAAGGACTGACCAACGATCAGATCGCAGAGAAACTGGGCTTACAAAAGAAAACGGTGGAGAATCATCTCAATCTGGCACTGGGAGATATCCGTAAAGTGCTAAATTTGGTTATTTTGTTCCTCATGGCTTGGGGGCAGAAGGTTTTTTAATTGTCATAATTATAAAATAGGTATAGAGTGAGTAGTTATATTCATCAGATTGTTAGGTATTTCTTCCATCATAAGGTGACGGACGAGATGACCCCGCGAGTGTACGACCGCCTTGTACGCTCGTCGGATGCTGACGATGCTGCCTTCCGCGAGATGTGGGACGAGTGTGCTGAGGCTACTGCCGACGAGGCATCGGCCGACAAGGCTTTCATGCAGTTGTCGTCGATGCTGCCAGAACAGAAGGCGACGGTAAGGAGGCTGTCGTGGCTGAGGAGAGCTGCCATCTGGGGCATCCCGCTTGTCATGCTGGGTGCTGCTGCCTATTTCTATGTTCAGGCCACCCACCGAGCCAAACTCTATTCCGAAGTGGTGTTCATGCATAAGTTCACTGCCTATGGCGAACGGAGCATGATTGTGCTGCCCGACAGTTCGAAGGTATGGCTTAACGGTGGCAGTTCGCTGATCTATCCCTCGCGCTTCGTGTCGGCAGAGCGTAATGTCTGTCTGACTGGTGAGGCCTATTTCGAGGTCAGGAAGGATCATCGTCGTCCGTTTACAGTCGATGTGAACCAGATGAAACTGAAGGTGCTCGGCACGACGTTCAACGTGTTCTCATATCCGGATAATCCCCAGATAGTCGCCACGCTCGAAACGGGTAAGATACAGATTAATGTGGCCAATCGGAAAAAACCGTACATTCTGTCGCCCAACGATCAACTGGTGCTCGACTCTCAGACGGGTGAGGTGGAACTGCGTAACGTCAAGGCCTCCGACTTCTCTGTATGGCGGGTGCCCTCTCTCTACTTCGAAGAGACCAAACTCATCTATGCCCTGCAGCAGATAGAGCGCACCTATAATGTGAAAATCCACGTTCAGAACAGTCAGTATAATAATCAGACGATCCGTGCCCACTTCAATGCCGACGAGAAGATAGAGGGCATCATGGCTGTCATCAAGATGCTTATCCCGTCGCTGAATTACGAGATTGACGGCAAAGATATTTTTATCAAATAGGTTTTTTTAATACTTTTTAACTAACTTCGATTGGGTGTAGGGATTATATTTGATGTCCTTAGAGTACAATCAACCATTATTAATCATTCAAATTAAAACCTAAGATGAAAAAAAGAAGAAACCGTATTCTGAGGATTGCTGCTATCTTATTGTTGGCAGGGAGCCTTTCTGTTCAGGCACAGAATGTTTCGTTCAACAATGAACTTCTGACCTTGAAAAAAGCATTTGAGAGAATTGAGTCTGTCAGCAATTACAAGATTGCCTACAATGCATCTAAACTGAATGTTAACCAAAAAGTTTTACTTAATCAGAAGAATAAGAGCGTGCCAGAGGTGATGGAGGAGTTGCTCAAGGGTACCGACTACACGTTCGAGATCAAGGGTGATCAGATTATCATCGTTGCCAGGAAACAGGAGAAGTCGGGTGCCAAGCAGAAGATCACGGGTGTGATTACCGATGAGAATGGTGAGAGTGTAATCGGAGCGAGTGTGACGGAGAAAGGTACGACCAACGGAACGGTGACTGACGTGAACGGCCAGTATGAACTCTATGTACCGAAAGGAAGCGCTATCCAGGTCAGTTATATCGGCTATCTGACTCAAACCATCAAGGTGGGTGGTAAAAGCCAGATCGACATCAAACTGAAAGAAGACTCCCACAGTCTCGACGAGGTGGTTGTCGTAGGTTATGGTCAGATGAAGAAGAGCGACCTGACGGGTGCTGTGGCATCAGTGGCCGTCGATCGTGATAAGGCCGTCTTCAATTCGGGCATCGACCATCTGTTGCAGGGTAACGCCCCTGGTGTGTATGTGAACGGCGGTGACTCACAGGTGGGTGGACTCATCAACGTGCGCATACGAGGTACCTCTACGTTGAACGGTAACAAGGAACCGCTGTACGTGATTGACGGTATCATCATGAACGATGCCACAGAGGATGTGGGCAACCCCAATAGCGGAGGCGGTACGGGCAGTGACCCTGTGCAGACCACCCAGAGCGGACTGACGGGTATCAACCCACAGGACATCCAGAGCATCGAGGTGCTCAAAGACGCTTCGGCCACTGCCATCTATGGCAGCCGCGCCTCGAACGGAGTCGTGCTGATCACCACCAAGGAAGGTAAGAGCGGCAAGGCCAAGATCAACCTGTCGGTAGGTCTGTCGTTCGACAAGGCCAGCAAGCATATCGACGTGCTCAATGCCGAGGAATATATTGCCTACAGAAACGAGAAGGACGAGGAGCCTTACTATTCTGCCGACTTTCACCCTGTGAACCGCGACTGGCAGAAAGAGTTGTTCCATACCTCAACGACACAGTCGTACCGCCTGTCGGTAAATGGTGGCAACGACAAGGCCAACTATTACGTGGCTGGAGGTTATCTGGATAATAAAGGTATCATCCGCAACACAGGATTGTCGCAGGCCGATCTTCGTGTCAATTACAAATACAAACTCAACAAGAACCTGTCGCTGAAGGGTACTTTCAGCATGATGCGCCGTGTGAACGATATGACAACAGGTACTGACGGACAGGGAAACCAGCGCACCAGTCTTACGCGTCATGCCATTCTGGCAAAGCCCTTTGCCGACGTTGACCCAGAAGACGATAACGATACAGGCCTACAGTTGAAACCTACCAACTGGCTTACCGACTATGAGGACCACTCTGAAGAGAACCGCACGATGGCCTCTATCGCCTTCGACTACAAGATCATCAAGGGACTGACATTCCATCTGATGGGATCGTACGACGTTCGCGACAAGAACCGCTCGCGCTGGTACAGTACAGGTGTCTATACGGGTATGAAAGTGAACGGTCAGTTGGGTTACAGCGAGCTGAAGAGTCGGAAGAAAGCACTCGAGGCCCTGTTGTACTACGATTACACCCTGAACAATGTTCACCACCTCTCGGGAACCGCTGGTGTCACCTACGAACGTCGCGATGCCAACCGCTACGGCATGCTGGGCGAGGACTTCTCGATACTGAGTTTAGGTATCCACGGTATGGCCTATGCCAATAAGACCTATACCAACACTCACTCGATGACCAACGAGACCACTGCGTCATCGCTGCTGCGTGTCAACTATAACTATCTGGACCGCTATCTGGTGACGCTGACTGGTCGTGTCGATGGATCCAGCAAATTCCAGAAAGGCAACCGTTACAGTTTCTTCCCCTCAGTGGCACTCGCCTGGCGCGTCAATCAGGAGAACTTCCTGAAAGAGAGCAGATGGCTGAGCAACCTGAAGTTGCGCCTGGGCTGGGGTATGACTGGTAACCAGAGTATTTCTGCCTATGCCACACAGAACACTTACGGCAACGTGGAATACTCTACAGGCTCAGGACAGAACACTGTGGGACTTGATCCCAACAAGATTGCCAATCCCGACCTGAAGTGGGAGGCTACCACCCAGATAAACGCTGGTATCGACATCGGTATCTTCAACAACCGAGTCACGCTGAGCATCGATGCCTACCATAAGGAGACCAACGATATTCTGCAGTCGATGAACACTGCCGTATCGACAGGTTACAGTTCAATCTACGTGAACTGTGGTTCGATACAGAACAATGGTATCGAGGTGGCATTGAATGCCGTGCCTGTGAGCACCAAAGACCTGACATGGACCATTGGCGCCAACCTGTCGCATAACAAAAACCGCATCACAAACCTCGGACTTCCCGCCACCAAATACGGTACGGAAATCTATGAGGCCTACTATGGCACCAACCTGTCGTACTATGCTTCGGCTGCCTTTCCCGTTAACATCTTTATCAAGGGCAAGCCTATCGGACTCTTCTGGGGTTATAAGACTAACGGCATCTTGCAGAGCGACGAGGCAGCAGGCGGATTGGTGTATAACGGCAACGAACTGAAGGCTGGTGACATCGCCTATGTCGATTCAAACGGCGACGGCATGATTAACACTGAAGACCGCGTGATACTGGGCGACCCTAACCCCGACTTTACCTTTGGCTTCAACACCTCGCTCACCTATAAAGACTTCACGCTGGCAGCCCAGTTCCACGGGTCGGTAGGCAACGATGTGGTCAACGCCAACAAACTTGACAATACTAATACCTATTATGACTACAACCTCCTGAAAGAGGCCTACTTTGAGGCCTGGCGCCCAGAGAAGCCAAGCACCACCTATCCGCGTCTCGGCGTGCCCCTTAGTGAACTGACCGACCGCATGGTAGAGGATGGCAGTTTCCTTAGAATGGGTAGCCTGAGTCTCACATGGAACGTGCCCGTCAGGCGCCTCAGACTGATTAACGCACTGCAGTTGACTGTTACTGGGCGCAACCTGTTTACCATCACGAACTATACAGGCTACAATCCCGATATCAACAGTTTCTCTAACGACCCCAAGCGTATCGGCATCGACTACGGTAGTGCACCTATCACGCGCTCATACAGCTTTACAATGAATGTTACTTTCTAATCAACCATCCATAAACAATACGACAATGAAAAAGATTATCATATATTCAGTAGGATTGCTCAGCGCGATATCGCTCACCTCTTGTAATTCCATTCTGGAGGAAGAAACCGACTCGTTCCCCTCACAGTCTGTCATCTATTCCAACGATCAGGGGGTAGAGGCAGCTCTGACAGGATGCTATAGCGGACTTATCAGTTACAACGTGTTCCAATCTGACTATCACACCATCTTCTGTACGGCTGGCGGAACGATGAACAACACCAGTTCTTCGTATAACGACTCGAAGGCACAGCGCACAGAGCCTGACAACAAATATATCGGTCGTCACTTCAAGACCAACTACAGAGTTATTGCCGACTGTAACGACCTGCTTGACAAAATCGACGGAAGTGGTGCGTCTGAGGCTCTGAAAACACGTGCCAAGGGCGAGGCCCACCTGTTGAGAGGCATGATCTACTTCAACCTGGTGCGTGCCTTCGGAGGACTGCCCCTGCGCCTGACTCCCATTACCAGCACCAATCTCGACATGCCGCGTTCCAGCGTCGAGGATACTTATAAACAAGTCATCGCTGATCTGGAAGAGGCCGCACAACTGCTGCCTGAGAAGAACCCCACCGAAGGGCGCCCCAACCGTTATGCTGCCCATGCCCTGCTGGCCAAGGTGTATATCACGCTGGCCAACGGCGAGGAGGGCTCACCTTACTGGCAGAAGTGCATCGACGAGTGCCAGCAGGTGTATGGCCACTATCAGTTAGTGCCCCTGCAGACGCTCTATAGTGCCCAGAGCCGCAATACGGCCGAATCGATCATCGAGATACAGTTCTCCGACATCAATGGCAGCACCTGGACTCAGGGCATCGCCCCCGACGTGAGCGACTTCACCCCTAACTCGTCGAGCAATCCCTACGGCCGCTATCGCCCTTCGAAATACATCTTCGACACCTGGCGCGAGCAGTATCCAGGTGACCCGCGCATTGAACAGGGCATCATTTACAACTACTACACCAAGAACGGTGGCGTTGATACCGTGAAGATCTATCCCGCCTACACGAGCGACAAAGGTAGCAGTCGTATGTGGCCTTATCTCAAGAAATTCCTTGATACGCGCTATGTGGCTCAATATACGGCACAGAATTTCATGTACCTGCGTTATGCCGACGTGCTGCTGATGATGGCAGAGGCTACCAATGAGGTGAGCGGACCCGACAAGGCTTATCAATATGTGAACGAGGTACTGGCACGCGCTCGCAACAGTGCTGAGACACCCACTACAGAACCTGCTGACTGGAGCGGCATGACTAAGGAGCAGTTCCGTCATCGCATCATGTACGAGCGATTCTTCGAGTTGCTGGGCGAAGAGACTGAATATTTTGACATGCGCCGTCGCGGCCCTGAGTTCATGCTGGAGTACTGGAAGGCTCACAATGCCCACCCTGCCAACTGTCCTAACCCGTCATCGACTAAATATAAGGAAGATTACTTCGTCTGCACACCCGAGATGGCCAAGCGCGCCATGCTGCTGCCTTTCCCGACCTTGGAGATCAATTCCAACAACTCCATCACTGATGCAGACCAGAATCCAGGATATTAACTATAGATTGATTTGATATGAAAAAGCTGTTTTTTTCTCTTTCCTTTGTGCTCCTGTCTGTTGTGACAGGGGCACAATGTGTTTCACCTCTCGACCAGCTGAAGGCTGATCCGCGCAAGGCTTACGGCAACGATTATCCCTATCGTTTCACGGAGGCCAAACTGACGCCAGCGCCTGAGGGCTACACACCATTCTACATCAGCCACTATAGCAGGCATGGCTCGCGCTATTACTGGAGCGACAAACTCTACAAGGAACTCGACACACTGCTGACGACCGCTTATGAGCGTAACCTGCTGACACCAGTAGGCAAGGCTTTCCACGACCGTTTCATGACAGTCAGACAGGAACTGCAGACGGGCTGGGGAGAACTCACGCAGTTAGGCTGGGAACAGCATCAGGGCATCGCCCGTACGATGTACAACTCTTTCCCCGAGGTGTTTGCCAAAGGTGGCAACGTGATGGCCGTCTCGTCCTTAGCAGGGCGCTGCGTGCTCAGCATGTCTGCTTTCTGTCAGGAGTTGGTTCAGTGTAACCCCCAACTCGAGATCCGCGAGCAGTCGTCGAGGTTTACCCTCAGTGCGGTGGTACCCGACGATAGGCAGAATCCCCAGAAGCGTGAGTTCCCCAAGAGCACACCTCGTTTCGAAAAGAACAGGGACTCGTTCCACTCCGACCGCTCGCTGCCCAAGACCGTTACGTCGCGCGTGTTCACCTCTACAGAGGGCCTGAAGAAAAGTGCCCGCGAGATAGGTCACGCACTGATGAACCTCTATACCACGCTCCCCAGCATCGGCTATGAAGGCATGATGGAGGGTATCGTCACCGACGAGGAGATAGCCAGCCAGTGGGAAGCCTCCAACTTAGGTTCTTATTCATGGGTGTTCGGTCCTCGTTACCGCGTCATCCCCATTCTGGAAGATATCATCGCCAAGGCCGATGCCGTGCTGACTGGTGAGAGCGATCATCTGGCAGACCTGCGCTTTGGTCACGATAGTTATATCGGCCCGTTGACCGTGCTGATGGGCATCAATGGCGCAGATCTTGATCCAGAAGACCCCTCCGAGGTTAAGAACTGTTACCAAAACTGGGAGACCTGCATGGCCTCGAATATCCAACTGATATTCTATCGCAGTGGGAATGCCGCAGATGATATTCTTGTGAAGTGTCTTCTCAACGGAGAAGAGGCTACCTTGCCCGTACCAACGCAGGCTGCTCCATATTACAAGTGGACTGATTTCCGTCAGTTCTATATGAGCAGAATGTCTTTGTGATTTTGTCTGGAGGTGATACTAACTAAGGGCACAGCGGGATTTTGAACCGCTGTGCCCTTTGCTTAATCGCATATTTGATGCTCTCGCTTACTCGCCTACTTGATGCTTTGCATCGAGTAAACTCGCGCTCGGCAGAGCTCAAGCGAGCTTGGCTCTGCTCTCGCTTACTCGTTTACTTCCAAGGATTCTCGAAGGCTACAGGGCCGTTCTCGAGTTTCTGGCATACCAATTCGATGTCCTCGTAGTGCTCTTCGCCGTCTGCCCAGTACTCCTTGTACTTCACGCAGTAGCAACCTGTGCCCTTCAGCTGTTTCATGTCCTTACCGTCAATCGTGTTCTGGAACTTGATGGTGAAGTCGC
>JAEEGG010008047.1_pt1 | contig 24055 bp, 22 predicted proteins | sample 9134161 | NCBI WGS metagenome assembly JAEEGG01 (sample SAMN16246543, study PRJNA631951) | gut metagenome | biome: gut microbiome; feature: rumen; material: CR-attached | host: Bos | place: Iran: Karaj | collected 2018-10
CTCAGGCAACGCTTCCGATCGAAGTGATTCCGCCTACCTTCGTTGACCTCATGATCATCGACGCTCCTCCGGCAGTCCAGGGCAACACCAGCGGTAACGTGATGCGTGAATGCACCGTCGAAACCGGTGCTAAGGTGATGATCCCGCTCTTTATCGAAAACAACACCAAGATCCGCGTGGATACCCGCGACGGTTCTTACCTCGAAAGAGCTAAGTAATCGTTTTTAAAAACGACTTTAAAAGCCTCGTCCAAGCGACGGGGCTTTCTTTGTATGCATTGACAATCTGTCTATAGAATAAGGGCGCCGGGGGCGCCTTTTGTGCTTTTTTCAGGATAATTTTAAGATGGATGTTTGAAAAAGAAGGGTTGTCATGAGATTTTTAAATAAATTCTCAGGTTTCGTGCCGGCAGCATGTTTTGCTGCGGGCTTGTTGTCGTTCGGTGCAATTCAGGCGAATGCCGCTCCGGATCCGAATTTCCACATTTACATTGCTTACGGCCAGTCCAATATGGGCGGCACTGCCGATGCGCAAAGTGCTGATAAGGCCGAAAATCCTCGCTTCAAGATTTTTGCGACGCAAAAGTGCTCGGGCAAGGGCCGCAATACGCTGGGCGAAGTTTATCCGGCGGTGCCTTCGCTCTTTAACTGCGGCAACACGATTTCTATCGCCGACTGGTTTGGGCGTACGATGGCCGACAGCATGCCCGATGTAACGGTCGGAATTATCCCGGTTGCAGTGGGTGGCGCGAGCATCAAGCTCTTTGACCAAGACCAGTATGCAAGTTACCTTTCAAGCGCCGAAAGCTGGCTCCAGAATTACGCGAAAGAATACGCGAGCGACGGCAACGTGACGAAGACGATTATCGATATCGCAAAGAAGGCGCAACAGGTGGGCGTCATCAAGGGCTTCATCTTCCACCAGGGCGAAACTGATGGCGGCTACTCGGACTGGCCGAAAATCGTGAAGAAGACCCGCGACGATATCCTCAAGGCGCTCGATATGAGTTCTGACACGGTGCCGTTCGTGGCGGGCGAGCTCTTGCGCGAAGGTTGCTGCTATTCTGATCGCGTGTCCAAACTCCCGAATACGATGGACAATACCTATTACGCTTCTTCTGAAGGTCTCGGCGGTAACGGTCAGGACCGCTATCACTTCAATCACGATGCCTACGTAGAATTCGGCAAGCGCTATGCGGAACAGATGCTCAAGGCGGTGAACCGCAAGCCGGTAGAACCTGTCCCGCAGCAGCCCTTCGGCAAGATGGAAGGTGATAGTGCCGTCGCGGGCGAGCCTGCGAAACTTCCGGGAAAAATCGAAGCCGAAAATTACGACATCAATGGTGTCGGCACGGGCAATTCTTCATACTCGGATAACGATTCCGAAAACAAGGGTGGGGAGTACCGCAAGGATGGCGTGGATATTTATACCGGTGGCGACAACTACGCTATCGGTTACACGCAAGAAGGCGAATGGCTAGAATACACCGTAGATGTAACTGCGACAGACGAGTACAAGGTTACCGCGCATGTGGCGTCGGGTTCTGAAACATCGGGCTTTAGCCTGCTTGTAGACGACAAGGAAATTGTTCCCGCGACGACTGTCCCGAAAACCGGTACAGAATGGGATGTTTACGAAGACCTACCTCTCGGCAGCGTGAATCTCGAAGCCGGAAAGCATGTGCTGAAACTTTTGATTACGGGTAACTACGTCAACCTTGACTGGCTTGAATTTGAGACTGCTGGAGGAACAATCTCCATTCATCAGAGTTTTGCTGCTTCCAAAACGCCTGTTACCTACGATGTATTCGATATGCTCGGTTCGCATGTCGGCCACGTGGACGCAATCAGCGTGCAAGAGGCTTCGCAGAAGGTTCGCGCAGTCGTGAAAACTGGTGGTTCTTATTACGTGAAGTCGAAAAACGGCTTCGCGACGATACGTGTGGCGAAGTAATTTTTCTATCTTCATGACCATGTTCATGAGCAAGAAAGACCTTCGACTAGACCTTGATACACGATGCAATTTCCGTTGCCATTATTGTGACAATGCAAGTCTCGATCCGGCAACGAAAATTTCGTTTCCGCTGGAACAGTTCGAAGCGGTTTTCAAGAGTGCCGAGAAAAATTGTTGGTCGCTGTTTTTGAGCTGTGCCGGCGAACCGCTGGTGAATCCCAAGTTCTCCGAGGTCATGGATCTTCTGTCGAAGACGGTTCATACTCCGGATGTTTCGATGGTGACGAATGCTTTGCTTCTGAACGAAAAAAATCGTAAGCAGATTCTGGATTCGTCGATTGATCGCCTGTTTATTTCGATGGATAGTCTTTCTCCTGAAATTTTTACCAAATGGTGTGGCGTCAATGTAACCCAGTTCCAGAAGGTCATTGAACATATCGAATGTTTTGCTCGCGAGCGTTTGCAGCAAAAGAAACGTCCGCACCTGATTGTGACTTCCATTGCTATGAAAGATACGCTTGACGGTTTGCCGGAAATTGCCCGCTGGCTGAAAAAGCTCAAGGTGTCCGCCTACAATATCCAGTGGCTGAATTCGATGGATCATGATTACTTACGTAAGGAACAGCTTGATTTGTCGGACCCGACGGTTGCGGCAAAGGTTCAGGCGGTTTTGGAAGAAGTCCGCGAAATCCTGAAGGGGAGCGGAGTGCTTTTGGATTATCCGAGGGCTGTGAGTACGGAAAAACTCAAGTCTGTCTGGATGAATCGAAAACTGTGGCGGAACAAGCTGTACTACTTCAGGGATATTTTCATGAAGCTTACGGCGAAGCGTCGCGGCTTGCCGTGTCGCTTTGCGAACAACACGTTCTACTTGTGGCCCGATGGGCACCTGAAGGGCTGCCCGGCTGATGGTTTTGATACGGGTAACCTCTTCGATGGTGTTCATACGCTGGAGTCTGAAATCGAGGCGGTTCGCAAAAAAATAGCGGCGGGTGAAACCGGCCGCTGCAAGAATTGCCTATTCGTGAATGAATAGGCGAACTTCTCTTGTTATTTTAAGGCGTTTCGGAACGTTTCGGCGACCTTGTCCGGGTCGTCGCTCTTAAGCCAGCTGAGCGTTTCGGTGCCGCGGTAACTCCAGGCGAAAATGTTGTCGATGCCGGCCTTGCGGCTTTCATCAACGGCGATGGCGAGATCATTTTCACGCCCCGCTTCAATCTGGTATGCCTTAATCCACATCTGCACGGCCTTGCCATACTTAGTGGCGACATCGACCAATTTGCGGGCGGTCTCGGCGTATTTTTCGCGGACCCATTCTTCGGTGGCGCCGCGTTCCCAGTACGGGTCAGAAGCCACTTCGTCGACACTTTCGAGGCTTGCCACACGGCCCCAATCATCGAGACCGGCGGGAAACCAAGGCGGGAGCATGCAAACGCAGTTGCGTTTGCCGCGGGCATGAACATCGACCGTCATTTCTTTCAGAAAGTCAATCAGGCTGTCTTCGCGGAATTTCAAAACGTCTGCGGTGAGTTCGGCGGGCATCTCGTAACCGAATTGTTCGGCGAATTTTGTGCGGCATTTTTCGCAGCGGCAACTCCAATTGCTAAGGCCGCCCTTTTCAAAGTAGAAATGCGGCTCGTCCCAGAAAATCGTGCTCACCTTCGTGGCACAAACGGATTCAATCCACTTGTGCATGTAGGCGCGGAATTCCGGATGGTTCGGGCAGGCGGCTACCTTGGGCTTGCCGTCGAGTGCCACCTGGCATAAGTCGTGGTTGCGTGCGGTGAGTTCCGAATACGCCTCGCCGCCAAACACGCGGCCGACACCCCACGGGTTTACGTAGACCGTCAGACCGAGGTCTGCAGACTGGTCCACGATTTCCTTCATGGTGCCATAGTAGTATTGTTGGTCCTCTTCGCTCCAAGTGTGGAGTACCGCGTTAAAACCCGCCGCCTTGATGTCCTGCATGTCGGCAAGAACGTGCTTGGGCGAACGCACGCCAAAATAACTTACGCCTTTAATCATGGTAAGTAATGTAGAATTTGGAGAAGGTCCCTGAGCCTGTCGAAGGGCCTGTTTGACTCTATTAATTAATTATTGGCCCATTGGGGCGATCCGCTCTTGAGCAACACCTGTTCGAGCGTGCTGTACCATTCGTCTTCGCTCACGGGTTTGCGGACCCAGTAATAATTTTCGTCGCACTGGGGGAGCGGCATGTTGTCGGGCACCAGTTCCACAATCCACGATTCAGGAATGCCGTCGTGCAAGAGCTTGCTGAACTTGAGGTTCTGTTCGTGGGGGCGGTCTGCGTGGTCGAGAATGATAAGTGCGGGGGACTGTCCGATAATCAGGGCCGATTCCAGAAGGTTCGTTGCGTCTTCGATCGAATTGCAAGTGTACATGGTGGAATCTTCTGCCAAATCGCCGTGCTCCAAAAGCCAACGGAAAGTCCATTGACTGAGGCGGTCTAAGCTACCGGGGGAGGACGGAGCGATGAAGAAAATGTGTCCCATGGCCTAAAAGATAGGTAATTCTCCCAAATTGTGGATAGATTTTTTCGCCATTTTGAAAAAATATTTTTTGTCCAAAAGAAACGCTCAATTTATCAACAACTTACCGCCAAACTGTTTCTTTGAAATTTTTTTAATAGAAAAAGCGGGGATGATAGTGAATAAAAAAGTGGTTCCTGCAAGCCGATTTTTTATTATACTTCGTACCGTCTACTTCCTACTGTTTACTAGATCATGTTTCCTAACCTAGGCGAATTCAATTTTATTCAGGCCCTTTTGACGGGCTCCGCCGACTTTAAAAAAGAACCTCCCGCGACAAGAGGCTGGATCGGCGTGGGCGACGATTGCGCCCAATTCGACGGCTGGCTCGTGACCAAGGATTTGTCGGTTGAAAATACGCATTTCAGACTGGATTGGTCGACTCCGGAGCAGGCGGTTGAAAAGCATATCGTTTCGAACGTGTCCGACATTTCTGCCATGGGCGGTGTCCCGCGCTTTGCGGTTCTCGGACTTTGCATCAACAAGAATTGGTCTCTGGAAACACGCAACCGCGTGCAGGCGGCTCTTTCGCAGGGTTTTGCCAAGCGGGGAATCGCCTTGATCGGTGGCGATACGGTGGTGGGCGATGTGGGCATGTTTTCCACAACGCTGTTGGGAGTGCTCGAAAGTGAAGATTCTAGACCGCTTTTGCGGTCGGCTGTAAAACCGGGTGATACATTGTATGTGAACGGGACGCTCGGTAAATCGGATGCGGGGCTTTGGCTGTTGATGAATCACCCCGAAGCCAAAGACGAATTCCCGACGCTGGTGGAATACCACCTTTCGCCCAAGATTTGCGAACGGGCGGGGGCGGAGCTTTTGCGCCTAGGGGCCTTTGGGGCTTGCATGGACATTAGCGACGGGCTTTCGTCGGAGCTGAACCATTTGGCGCTTTCATCGAATGTACAATTGCAAATAATTGAAAACAAACTCCCTATTGATTCCGAAGTTTTACGAATGTGCGAAAAATATGGCCAAAATCCGCTAGATTTCGCATTAAATGGGGGTGAGGAATATCACTTGCTATTTGCAAATTCTAGCCCAAAAAGTATATTTAAAGAAAATTCCCAATTGGGTAAGGTGTGTGAAATAGGATTTGCCGTAGAAAAATCTGCGGGCGACCCAGTCCACATGCTTTGCAAAAATGGAGATAAATTGCCCGTTTCCCCGCGGGCGTGGTCGCATTTATGATGAACAACAGTAAGATGAACTTGGGCCAGTTGCTCCTTCGTCAAGGTGTTTTGGACGAAGACCAGTTAGCCCATGCCATGGCCGAACACAAACGTACCGGGCTTATGCTCAGTAAGATCCTGGTGCGCTTGGGTATGGTGAGCGAAGAAACTTTGACGAACATTCTCGGTTCGCAAATGCAGTCTTCGACCAAGATGCGTATCGGTGAAATGCTCCTGGCTCAGGGTTACATTAACCAAGAGCAGTTGGACAAGGCTCTCGAAACGCAAAAGACTTCGGGCAAACGCTTGGGCCGTACTTTGGTGGATTTGGGCTACATGCCCGAAGAACGCCTTATTGAAATTCTTTCGAGGCAGTTTGAAGTTCCGTACGTGAAGCTCGATAACTTCAATATCGACCCGGAAGCCTATACCTACTTGCCCGAAGACATGTGTAAGCAGTACAAGGTGGTCCCCTTGTTCGTGCAAAAGGGCGAAGACGAACGCCGTCAAGTGCGTTCCGTGATGACCATTGCAATGACCGACCCCACCAACATGCGCACGATCAGCATCGTGAAGTTCAAGGTCCGTATGGACGTGGACATCGTGATGGCGTCCGAAGCCGATGTGACGAAGGCCATTGAACGTGTGTTTGCGGGTCATGGTCCTACCGAAGAATCCTTGGCCGAACTTATCAGTGAATCTAAGGACGGTGAAGAACTAGAAACCGTGGAACGCGGTCAGGGCGGTAACGACGAACCGGAACTTTCTGACGAAGAAGGTCGCCAGGTGGTGAAGATCGTGACCACGCTGATTCACGAAGCCATTGCCCGTAAGGCCTCTGATATTCACCTGGAACCGCAGGAAACGTTCCTGAAGCTCCGTTACCGTATTGACGGTGACCTGCAGGTGATGTCCCCGATTCCGGCACGTTTGATGCCGCAGATTCTTTCGCGTATTAAGCTCCTTTCGAAGATGGATATTGCCGAAAAACGTAAACCGTTGGACGGCCGCTTTACCGTGCGTTACAAGGGCTCCGAAGTGGACCTTCGTGTGAGCTCGTTCCCGATTTCTTTGCGTAAGCGCGGTGTTTGCGAAAAGATCGTTATGCGTATCTTGAACCCGAACTCCGGTCAGTTCCCGCTGAAGGATATGGGTTTTGACCCGCGCGTGCTCAAGCAGTTTATCGATGCGATTAATGCTCCTAACGGTATTGTGCTGGTGACCGGTCCTACCGGTTCCGGTAAGTCTACCACGCTTTATGCTTCTATTCGAGAAATTTTGGATTCCACCATTAACATCTCTACGATGGAAGACCCGGTGGAATTGAATATTGATGGTGTGAACCAAGGACAAATTAATAACGCCGCAGGCTTTACCTTTGCGGCGGGCATTCGCGCCCTCTTGCGTCAGGACCCGGATGTGATTATGATCGGTGAAATGCGTGACCAGGAAACTTCGTCCATGGCTATCGAAGCTGCTTTGACGGGTCACTTGGTCTTCAGTACGCTCCATACCAACGATGCTGCCGGTGCATTCCCGCGTTTGCTTGAAATGGGTCTGGAACCGTTCCTTGTGTCTACCGCTATCAAGGGAGTGCTTGCACAGCGTCTTGTGCGCCGCATCTGTAAGTATTGTAAGGAACCTGTCGAAATTTCGCAGGCCATGCGCGACGAATTCCACTTGAGCCCCGACATGCAGTTCTACCACGGCAAGGGTTGCGACAAGTGTGAAGGCTCGGGTTATAAGGGCCGTTGCGGTATTTACGAATTCCTGGTGCCGAACGAAACGGTGCGTAACCTGATTATCAAGCGTTCTTCGGGCGACGTAATCAAGCGCGCTGCCATGCAGGAATGCGGCATGATTACGCTGCGTATGGATGGTATCCAGAAGGCTCTCGACGGTCACACGACGCTTGAACAGGCTATCGGCGCCTCCACGTCGGATGATTAGTTTGCTGATTTATGCAAAACGGGTGTTCCAATTTTGGAACACCCGTTTTTTGTTGATGCTTATTTGACTATTAGAAGCCGAGCATTACGCCGACGGACGGAACGATGCTAAAGTTTCCTGAATCGTCATCGGAATAGGTTTCGGAAAGGGTGAAGTCGCCCTTTTCATAATTGACGGAGCTGCTTGATTCGGAAGCGGCAATCCATCTGGCGCTGAGGCTTGCATATACGCCGGCATGGTCAGAAACTTTCTTGAAGGCCAAGGCTTCGATGCCTCCGATATAACCACCGACGGTTTGGCTAAAGTATTTTTTGACTTTGCCGAGATCCTTGTGGTCGAATTCCTTCTTGTCGCTTTCAAATCTTGCCTTTTCGTAACCAAAAGTGGCGAGTAAGGATAAGCTAATTGGTTCGTTAACACCGAAGGTGTAACCGATGCCGAAATTGAATAGGGAATAGCTACCGCTTTGCCATTCATCGTCAGAATCATCAAACTTGAGATCGTTGGAAACAGCTCCGTTTTCGTCTACGTTTAATGCGACCGTGAGACCGGTACGAGTCATTCCGATGTAGTTGATGTTGAGACCGTAACCGATAACGTCAAAGTGTCTATCGTTGATATTGTATCTAGAAACCGGGACTGCAAAGCCGAGGCCAAGCATGCTAAACCATTTCTTCTCGGCTGGGGCTGCTTGCGGTGTTGCTTCGGGGGCTTCGGCGACAGCCGGTTCTTGTTCGGATGCTGTTGCGACGACGGCGGAGGCTTCTTGTGCAAATGCGGCAGAGCCGAGTAATAGTGCTGCAGTCAAAAAGACATGCATTTTTTTCATTTTATTTTCTCCTGATAGGTCTATAATTTGACGTATGCAAATGTAGTTAAAATGTCTTGAAAATGTATGAAATCTTCAAACGGCTTTCAGTTGTGGAAATTTTTGCTATATTGCACATCTGTGTATTAAAAGGGACCCCCATGGCAAATATTGTAGATAATGCTGTTTTAGATAGAGAATTGAACCCGGAACAGGCGGCTGCGGCTAAAAAGATTGATGGACCTATGCTGATTTTGGCGGGTGCCGGTTCGGGAAAGACGCGTTGCATTACCTATAAGATTGCTCACCTTGTTTCGCAGTATAACGTGGAGCCGGACCGCATCCTGGCGGTGACTTTTACGAATAAGGCTGCCCGCGAAATGAAGTCGCGTATCCAGAAATTGCTGGACTGCAATATGAATTTTGCCTGGATGGGAACGTTCCATTCCGTGTGCTTGCGTCTTTTGAAGCTATGCCTTTCTAAGCAGTCTGTGCTTGACGCTTTGGGCGGCAAGTGGTATGACGGCAACTTCTCCATTTACGATGATGACGACCAGAAAAGGCTCCTGAAAGAAATCATGAAGGAGCAACTGGGCGATAACTTTGAACCGTCCGAAGTCAAGAAATTGCATGGCGCCATTTCAAAATACAAGAACACGATCCTGTATCGCGGTAAGGTGGCTCAGCTGCAGACTCCCGATGTGGCGCAGGAATTGGCAAATTTCCCGGACGAAGTTTTACGTGCAAAGATGTATGCCGAGTATCAGAAACGCCTCAAAGAATCTAACGCCATGGACTTTGATGACCTTTTGTTCAACACGGTTTACATGTTGCAAAAGATTCCCAATTTGGCTTCGCAGCTGGCACAGCGTTTCCGCTATGTGGTGGTGGATGAATACCAAGATACGAACGATGTTCAGTATGAACTCTTGAAGTTGCTCATTAACGAAAACAAGAACGTGACGGTGGTGGGTGATGACGACCAGAGTATTTATGGTTGGCGTGGCGCGAACATCAAGATTATCCGCAACTTCCACCGCGACTTTGCTCCGGTGACGATTGTCAAGCTGGAACGCAACTACCGCTCGACCGCAAACATTGTGAAGGGCGCAGGCTCCGTGATTGCGCACAACATCCGTCCGCAAGAAATGCAGAAGAACGTGTTCTCCAAGGAAGATGCTGGCGAACTCATTCACGTGCGCCACTTTATGGATGATCGCTCCGAAGCCTCGGCCATTGCCGATGTGATTGCAAAGGCGGGCGAAGATTTCTACGCCAAGACGGCAGTGTTTTACCGCACGAATGCGCAGTCCCGCGCCTTGGAAAAGGCGCTAAATGACCGCCGTATACCGTCGGTCATTTTTGGCGGCATGCGATTCTGGGACCGCAAAGAAATCAAGGATGTGCTTGCATACTTGCGCTTGCTCGCTAATGAAAAAGACGATGCCGCCTACCTGCGCGTCATCAACACTCCGCCTCGCGCCATCGGTAAGACGACTGTCGAAAACATTCTCGAACGTGAACGCAACGGCGAAGGCTCCTTCTGGGATAACTTGCTCGCCGAAGTCAACAGCGGAAGTCGCTCGGCGATTAAGCTCAAAGGCTTTACGGACTTGGTGCAGAGCTGGAAGGTTTTGCTGGCCGCAGGCGAAACCCCGCTCCCGATTCTTGCAGAAAAGATTATTACCGATGTGGGTTACAAGGAATTCTTGCGCAAAGAAGATGAACTTACCGCCGACGAACGCATCGGTAACTTGGACGAAATGGTGAACGCCATCCGCGAATTCGACGAAGAACATCCGGGTGCAACACTCGATGCGTTCTTGCAGGATATTTCGCTCTTGACCGATGCCGACAAGAAGGTTGACAATTCCAAGGGCCAGGTGACGCTCATGACGATTCACATGGCGAAGGGCTTGGAATTCAATACCGTGCACATCGCCGGTTGCGACGAAGAAATCTTCCCGCTGATTCGTGCATCGGCGGCTATGTCTGGCGCCGAGATGAACGAGCAGATGGAAGAAGAACGCCGTCTGTTCTACGTGGGCTGTACCCGGGCCGAAAAGAAGTTGTACTTGTATCACGCGGAACGCCGCTTCTTCCAGGGAAACATTCGCCCGTTTGCGCCGTCCCGCTTCCTTAAGGAACTGGATCCGTCGGTAGTTGATTTTACGCCTTGCACCGATTTCGGCTTTGGCGGTGGCGACTTCAATCAGGATTTCACCGGCTCGCAGTTCTCGCGCCCGCCGCGTCCGAACCTTCCGCCTTCATATCCGCGCCGGCCGTCCGGAAGTTATGGGAGTGGCTATGGTGGCGGTTCGTCTCGCCCGAGCAACTTTGGCTCTTATGGTTACAACCGTCCTTCTGCGATTCCGAATTCCGTCAAGAAGAATGACAAGCACATCGTTTACCGCAATCCGGTCAAGGTTGCCGCCCCTGTAAAGCCGGTGGAACCTTCGGGTCCGCGTGTCGTCTACGATGAATACAGCGAGAATCCGTACCATCCGGGCGTACGTGTGCGCCACATGAAGTATGGGGTGGGCACGATTGTCAAGTGCTACGGTACGGGCGACAACGCTCGCGTGGATGTGCGTTTTGGTAGCGATCCGACGGTCCGTACCATTATTTTGAAGTATGCGGCGCTGCAAATAGTCGGTTAGGGTGCATTTAGCAACTCTGAGCTGCTTTTTCGCCTGAATTATTTGCTATTTTGTTGCCGTAAGAAAAGAGGTTTTATGCTCGAACGTGAAGAAGTTTTGAAACTCGCGAAGCTTTCTAGACTCGAAGTCGCCGAAGAAGATATCGAATCCGTGAAGGGTCACTTGGACAAGATGCTCAATCACCTTGAAGCTCTCAAGGCTTTGAACCTTTCCGATGTGGAACCGATGACCGCTGTCGAAAACGGCGCAACGATTCTCCGCGAAGATGTGCCCGTGCAGGGTTTCTCGCTCGAAAAGGCCTTCATGAATGCTCCGGCGGTCGAAAACGACCACTTCGCCATTCCGAAGGTGATTGGCGGCTAATACTTAAGCTGATACGGGGTGTGGAATTTTATGGCTGTGCATTGCATAGTTCCTGCCCGCATGGGCTCAAGCCGCTTTCCGGGGAAGCCCCTGGTAAAAATTTTTGGTAAAGACAACGTAGGCAAGCCGATGATTGTGCGCACCCTGGAACGGGCGCAGCTTGCCGAATGTTTTGACCGCATCGTGTGTGCGACCGATTCCGAAGAAATTGCGGATGTTGTATCGCGTGCGGGATTTGAGTTTATCTTGACTCCGGATGCGGCTACCGGCTCTGACCGAGTTGCCTTTGCGGCCCGGGCCCTCGATTTGGATTTGGTCGTGAACTTGCAGGGCGATGAGCCGTTGGTGGAACCTTCTGTGCTGAGTGATGTGGCTGCAACGCTTGAAAAGCACCCGGACGAATGGGTGACGGTGGCTTGCCCCCTGAACCCAGCCGAGGCGGAACTCAAGACGGTAGTCAAGGTTTTGGTGAAAGACGATTATGCGGTGGATTTTACCCGGTGGGTGGCGAATGAGGACGCTCCCCGCTGGTTCCAGCACCAGGGAATCTACGCTTATTCCAGGGTGTCTCGCGATGAATTTTCGTCTTTGCCACAGACCGAGGTTGAAAAGGCTCGCTCTTTGGAGCAAATGCGCATTTTGGGCATACGCCCGATCCGCATTGTCCGGAGCAAGTATCCTTCGATTTCGGTGGATGTCCCTTCAGACGTGAATGCGGTGGAGGAGGCGCTTAAGAAGCCCTTTGGTTGAGGATAACCAACGGAGGTTATCCTGTGAATGCACCTGAAAAAAACGTAGTCCGATTGGCACTATGCCTTTTGGTCCTTGGAATCATTGTCCGGTTTCTCCCGTGGGGACTCCCTTCTATCGAAACTTTCGAGGTAGGGGAGGCCATTGTGGTGGATAAATCCGTTCCGTTGCCGGTGGAACGGGACTCCCTGACCGAAAATTTGAATTTTGTGTCAAAAATTGACTCTAACAGCGCTGTTCGACCTAAAAAAGAGCGAAAAACGACAAAAAAAGTGAATCTTCCGGTGCATATCAATTCGGCTTCGGTGGACGAACTTTGTGCCCTGAATGGGGTCGGTCCGAAGCTCGCCGAGAAGATTTTGGACACCCGAAACGCCCTTGGACCCTTCAAAACGGCCGAAGATTTGCAAAAAGTGCCCGGAATTGGCAAGAAAAAATTGGAAAAGCTCCTTTCGGGGGTAATTTTTGATTAGTTTTAGAGTGTAGTTTTTTTCATAAGTCGTTGATAATATGAGTGATACGAAGATTTACATGGGTATAGAAGCGGGGGATGCTTCTCTGAAAGTTGCCCTTCTGGATGCGGCCGAACGTCGTGTTTTGAAGACTGCCGTTCTCGATACGGAAACCGCTCCCCTTGACGATGTCTATGCTTTTGAAACCGCCATCCAGGGTTGGATGGAGTTCAACCAGATTGAATCCGTCGAAGCCGTCTCGGTGGCGATTCCTGCATTTAGGTCGATAATTCGCCAAGTCTTTGTCCCGGCAGAAGCTGCAAAGAATGTGGACGACTATGTAAAGTGGTATGTGTCGCTGATTACCAATGCCGATGCCAGTGCGTATATAATTGATTACAAAATCATGAGCGGTGACCCTTCCCTGGGCTATACGATTATGCTGATTGCAGTCCGCGAACAGTGGGTCGATAATTTACGTAAAGGCTTCCGTAACAAGATGTTAGCTCCTAAGGCCATGGACGTGGACGTGCTCTCGCTCATGAACCTGATGGACTATGCCGAAAAGGTGTCCGAACTGACATGCATAGTCAAGGCTGATTATGCCGGCGTAACCCTGCTTTGGCTGACCAAGGATAACCTGCATGCGCTCCGTTGCGTGTCTACTCTTTCCCTGGTGAACAATACCAAGGAAGAGGCTTATCAGATTTTGGCAAGGGAAATTGCCGAACAGATCGCTATCGCCCAGCAAGAAAACGCCTCGGTGGTGACCAAGTCGATTCGTCTGTGCGGCGAAATGGCTAGCGATATGCAGTTCGTGGAAGACATTCGTGCGAAGTTGCCCGAATGCCAACTCACCTTGATGGATTCTTTCTCTAACTTGAGGCTCCCGATCGAGGAAGAAGATTCCGCCGCCGTGCTGTCTTGCGCCGGCGCTATCGGTGCTGCCTTGAATGTGATGGAGGGTGTATGATTCATTTGAATTTGATTGACGCCGCCGAACGTTTGGTCGAAGTCGAAAACGTGGCTCCGGTGAATGTCACCAGCGTCAAGGAATTGCAGAAGAAGTCCCGCAAGAAGGCGATGACGGTTCTTGTGGCTGCTTTGTTTGTGTTTGTTGCTTTCAGCTGCTTCTTGAGTGTGGCCGGTGTTCCGCAGCCTTTGCAGGGCTTGCTGCCGCCGCCGTATCTGGAATTGATCGGTGCCGAAGACCCGACCCGCTCTGCCTTGGCTATCGGTGCTGGACAACGTACCTCTGCCGGTGGTTCGCTGGAAGCGGAAGCCGCCGCCGCTGCTGCAATGATCCGTCAGCGTGAGAACGTGACAGTGAAGCAGGTGGTTGGCGAAATCAACCCCCAGGCCTTGTTCAACAACAAGCGCACGGACTACAGCAGCTACTTGCCCCTGGAAAAGATTTCTTACCAGAAGGCCTCCATTGGCCAGTTCCTTGCCTTCTTGAATACTGCGACGCCGGATGACGTGGGCTTCTCGGATTGTATTTACCAGGCTCCGAACTACTACTACGTGCGTGGCGTGGCTGGCAACCCGAATTCCCAAAAGGCATTCCTCGATCGCATCCGCTCGGTGAGCGGTGACTTCAGGACTCCGCCGCTGCCCGAAAACGCTCCGGCTACTGACATTACCGCCTTCGGTATGTTCAACGTGTCTAACGTGAACCTGGCTGCAGTTTCGTCCTTTATTCCGGTTTCCGAAGTGAACAACGAAGTCAAGTCCATGAAGGCTTTGGCCGCGACCCAGAAGGTGCAGTTCACTGGTCTTGAGAAGCCGGTGATCGAAGAATTCGGTGTCTACAAGCGCTACACGATCAAGGCTACCACTACGGCTGACTTTGCCGAACTGAATGCCTTTGTGGCGGCCTTCGTGGCATCGCCTTCTCGTATCGGCATTCGCAATGTCGAAATGAAACTTGCCAAGAAGGATATGTTCACCACGATCCTTTTTGAAATGTTTGTCATCAAGCAATAGTCCCGATGCCCATTCGCATTACCGGTGGACTCATGCGGGGAAGGAATGTGCCTTCCCCAGATACCTCCAAGACAAGGCCTACGGCTTCTCGTACAAGAGAAGCTCTCTTCAATATTTTGCAGGGTGTCGAAAATTTCCGAGTGCTGGACTTGTTTGCAGGCACAGGCATTATGGGAATCGAGGCGTTGAGCCGTGGGGCCGCAAGCGTGGTGGCTGTCGAAATGGCTCATGCCCAGGCAAGACTGGTGCTGCAGGCCTACAAGGCCTTGTCGCTGGAATCGAAACTTAATTTGTTAGAAAAGAACGCCTTGACGCTGGACAAGGAATCCTTGTGTGCAAGCGAAGGTTTCGACTTGATCTATGCGGACCCTCCGTTCAAGGATATGGATTATCCTGACTTGCGTCCGTATTGGGAATGGTTGAATCCGGGTGGAGTTGCCGTGTTCGAGGCCCCGAGTCGCAATTTGCCCGCATGGGTCAAGGAAGCCGACGAGGCGGGAAAGGTGCAAGTCCGCCGTTACGGCGAATCTTCGCTGGTTATCTACAGAGCATAATTTCTATATTTACGGCATGAAGAAAATCGCCGTATTCGCAGGATCGTTCGATCCGTTTACCTTAGGGCATCTCGATATCGTGAAGCGTGCCTCTGCGCTGTTTGACGAAGTGTGGGTGCTCTTGGCGGTGAATGCTTCCAAGAAATATTTGCTGACTGAGTCGGCTCGAGTCGAAATAGTCAAAGCGGCAGTCAAGGGAATTCCGAACGTGAAGGTGGATTGCTTTGACGGCTTGACGGTAGACTTTATGCAGCGAGTCGGAGCGAAGTTCCTGGTGCGTGGAATCCGTGGCAGTGCCGATGTGGAATACGAGCAGACGGTTGCCTGGAACAATAAGGTGCTTTATCCTGAATGCGAAACGGTTTTCTTGTCCAGTGCGCCCGAACATTTGAATGTGTCCAGCACCGTGGTGCGTGAACTCTTGAAAGTGGGCATCGCAAAGAATAGCGACGGAAAAGAAACTCTCGCTAAATATGTTCCCGCCGAAGTAATCCCTTTATTAACCACCAACTAGAGATCCTTCGACTTCACTTCGTTTCGCTCAGGATGACATTTTCTAACCTCTAATTACTGTCTACTACCTATGAGACCTTTCAGATTTTTACCTAAAGTTTTGCGAGTGTTGCTGATTAGCAATGCCGTTGTTTTTGGACTTGCCTTTATCGGTGGCATGCTCGGCCTACAGCTGAACTTGCCCGGAGTGGGCGCCGGTAGCATTCGTGAGTACGTGGCTTACTTCGGAGCCTTCTGGCCGTTCGCGCCGGAACAGGCTTGGCGTTTTGTGACCTACATGTTCGTGCATGTGGACTTTTGGCATTTCCTGTTCAACATGCTGATGCTCTGGATGTTCGGTAGCGAAGTGGCCGACATGATGGGAACCAAGCATTTTACGGGAATGTATTTCTTCTGCGGAATTTTTGCGGCAGTGTTCAGTCTGGTCATGTACTGGATTGGCATGACGAATGCCCCGATTATTGGGGCGTCGGGTGCGCTGATGGGAATCTTTGTGGCGTACTACAAGTTTTTCCCGAACCGCATGCTTTTGATGTTTTTCTTCTTCCCGATGCGTATCAAGTATGCCATGTGGTTCATGGTCTTGGTCGATGTGTTCATGGCGCATTCGAGCGATGGCGTGGCGCACTTTGCCCACTTGGGCGGTGTCGTAGGCGGATTCCTTTACATGCATTTTTATGAACGCGGTTTCGGGAGCCTTGGCAAGTCTTTCGCAAAATTCCGTGGCCCGAAGTTCACGGTGCATCCGGGTGGCCGTCAAGAAAGCGAATCTCGTACCGATTCGAACGCCGAACCGGATGATGCTATTGAAGGCGAAGTTTTTTATATGGACGAAAACAAGCGGATGGATGAAATCCTCAAGAAAGTCAATCGCGAGGGAATCAATTCGCTGAACGAAACTGAACGTCAATTTTTACTTAAGGCGAGCGAAAAGTTGCGCCGCCGCAGAGGAGGCTTCTAATGAAGAAAGTGTTAGGAATGGGCGCTGCCCTGGTAGATATTCTTGCTAATGTTGACGATGCTTGGATCGCAGCGCAGGGTGTGCAGAAGGGCGGCATGAACATGGTGGATTGGCCGCAGATGGAAAAGTTCCTGGGCGCCCTCGAAAATCCGCTGCGCGTTCCGGGTGGCTCTACTTGCAATACCATGGTCGGTCTTTCTCGCCTGGGCGGCAAGGCCGCCTTTATCTCGAAGATTGGTGACGACGAACTCGGTAACATTTTCAAGAAGCATCTGGAAAATAACGGTGTGGAATCGAAGCTTGGCTTGAGCGATGCCGCTACCGGTTGCGTTTTCTCGGCGGTGACGCCCGATGCACAGCGTTCCATGTGGACTTACTTGGGCGCCTCTGATTTCCTCGCCAGCGATGACTTTGTGCCGGCCCTTTACGATGGCGTAGGCCTGCTGTATGCCGAAGGCTACCGTGCCTTCAATGCCGACTGTTTCAAGAAGTCCTTTACGCTTGCCCGTAGCCTGGGTGTAGAAACCGCTCTCGATTTTAGCAGCTTTGGCGTGGTCGAAGCATGCCGCAAGCTGTTCGATGAACTGTTTGCTGAAAAAATGATTGACATCATCATTGCAAACGAAGATGAAGCTTATGCTTATGCAGGCGTCAAGGAAGAAGCTGCTCTGGATGTGCTTGCCAAAAAGGCCAAGGTTGCCGTGGTGAAAATCGGTAAGCGTGGCGCCCTGATTGCCAAGGATGGCAAGGTGGTGCATGTGCAGGCTGGCCCCGCGAAGGCTATCGATACCACCGGTGCTGGCGACTTGTGGGCATCGGGATTCCTGTACGGCTACATGAATGGCTGGGATATGGAAAAGTCGGGCAATCTCGGCAGCGTCGTTTCTAACGAAGTGGTGCAGGTGATGGGTGCCCAGATTCCGGAAGACGGCTGGAAGCGTATTTTGGCTGCTCGCGGCTAGAAAAATTCCTTTTTTTGATAATGAAACAGGCTAAGAGAAATCTTTTAGCCTGTTTTTGTTTTTTCTTTTTGCATGTTTGTAAAGAAAAACTTATATTTAAAAATAAGTGGAGGTTTAACGTGATGAAACGATTTTTTTGCCTAATCATGGTTGCAATGGCGTTCTCTTTTGCCCAAGAAGAGACGGAAACCTACATTCGCAATATCTGCGATACGCTTCCGCATTCGGCAACGCCGAAAGTTGAACTGCGCATGGCTTATGTCGAAGAAACGCAGTGGTTTGGTTCGAAGGACCTTAAAAAGAAGGATTCTTCGTCCGTTAAGCGTCACGAGGACTATAAATCGGTCAAGCCTTTTAGAAATAAAGTCGAGCTTTTTTTGCCCGTTTCGATAACGGCGGAATGTAAGGAAACAGAGTACAATCTGTACCAGTATGTGGAATGGGGTGAGTCGAATGCGACCTGGGCTTGGACCTTGAATGAGGATAATGACGACTATGCGACGCAGATCATGGACATCAATATGGTTCAGTTCTCTGGTTACGATCCATCGAATTCGTACAATATTTTGGCGATGAGGAAGGGGTCGCTTCCAGAAGATAATGCTTATAAGTCTGGCGAACTTTTGGTGTCCAAGACTTTCGAACTCCAATTTGATTGGTGGTACACGATTGCGGCTTATAAGGCTGAAATACCCTTTGTGGATGATCAAGGCAAGCAGAATGTGAAGATTGCTTGGCAAATGAGTTATTCTAATGCAATGGATTCTGCCTCGTCTGTGAATAATGCTGTCACGAATCTCGATGTCCCCGAATCCGTATCGAAGGTTCAGTACCAGCTGTTCCATGTCGTCTTGGCAGATCCGAATAAGAATACGGTTGCCTCGTCTTCGTCTGAGGCGTCCTCTTCGAGCGAAGCCGAATCGTCTAGCAGCGTGGCGTCTTGCTCGTCTGTGGAACAATCGAGTTCTTCTGAAGGAACGACTGCTCTTGGCCGCTTGGTGAATTCGCCGCGTGCATTCAAGGCGCGCGAGATCCGTAGACTTGACGGTACCCGAATCAAGTCTGGTGATGCTCTGGTGCCTGGCGTGTATTACGTGAAGGGCGCGGACGGCCGCTGGAAAAAGCAAGTCGAATTGCCGTAAGATATTTATCACCTAAAAATCTTTTACAGCGAGTCCCCGGCTATTTTTGCCGGGGACTCGCCTTTTTTTGTATATTTGCAGTATGATGCGTTTGATTAGAATTCTTGCGATTTCTCTTGCATTTTGCGGTTCGATGGCCTTGGCCGAAGAACCCGTTGCCGCAACATCGGCGTCGACTACAGAAACCGAATTGAAACAGGAACTTGCTGTGCGTGACAGCGTCATGCAAGTGCAGGGCGATGCCTGTACGCTCGAAAAAGATTCCTTGCGTTCTGTGATTGAAACGGAAAAGGCAAAAAGCGATAATTGGGAAAAAAGTTACAATACCGTCAAGAAGGACAACGAAACTTGCGCTCAAATGCTTGTCACCTCGATTGGCATGAATGAAAAGAAGCAAGAAAAGGAGCAGGAAGATCGTAGGTCCGCTGCCATGGCGGCTTCGTCTTCGTTCTTGGGCGGTGTCGGTATCGGCCTATTGATTATGTGGCTGATCATGAAATAATTGGATTTGTGTTGAGGAGTGAATGAATAAGATTCTTTTGAGTGCAAGCCTGCTTTTGTGCGCAGGCTTTTGTTTTGCGAAAAATGCAGTGCCCGCCGGACCGTTCCAGTGGGGGCATACACTCGCTCCGCTGACGACGATTAAGATGTCTACGGCAGAAATATCGGCATATATGCCTGCCAAGAAAAAATTATTCGTCGTGGGTGATGCAAACATTGTCGAAGTGGTGGATTTAAGTAATCCAGGCGTTGCCAAAAAAGTTTCTGAAACATCAATTCTAGGTAATGCCTCTAGTGTGACCGTCCATGGAGACTTGGTCGCCGTCAGCATGCTTGAAATTGAAGAATGGCGCGATGGCCAGGTGCAGGTGATGCGTTACACGGATAGCCTCGAAGTGCTTGGAGTGTACAAGGTCTGTAGCCAGCCGGACATGATCAAGTTTACGCCTGATGGCAAGAATCTGCTGGTGGCATGCGAAGGTTCTCCGAGCAAGGATTTTGCGGTAGACCCCGAAGGCGGAATCGCATTCCTGTCGGTGCCCAAGGCCGATGCGGAATCGTGGAAGAATGCGGAACTCACGGTGGCTGGATTTGACAAGCTTGATACGAATGCGCTCAAAAAAGCCGGTGTGCGTTCTCCCGGAAACCAGGGCTTTTTGAGGTCGCTGGAACCGGAATACATTACGGTGTCTGATGATTCCAAGCTGGCATGGGTGAGCCTGCAAGAAAATAACGCCCTCGCTATTATTGATGTGCCGGCAAAGAAAATCAAGAAGGTGTTCCCGCTGGGCTTTGTGGACCATTCCAGGAACGGTTTTGCTCTTGATGCCGTGAGCGATGGAAAAATTGACATCAAGAATTATTATCCGCTGCGTGGGTTGCGTCAACCCGATGGCATCGCCTCTTTTATGGCGGGCGATAGGCATTTTGTATTGACGGCGAATGAAGGCGCTCCTATGAATGATTACAGTGCCTGGACTGATGCCGTGAAATTGCCTACGCTTGTAGAACTGGGCGTTTTAGACGAAGGTGTGTTTACGGAAGCAATGACGACGCAGCTGAAGGATTTGACAGTCAGTTCGCTGGAACGTTGCAATGAGGGTAAGTACCGCACCAATAATGGCAAGTGCCCTTACGCCTATACATTCGGCTCCCGTTCCATAAGCGTTGTCGATGGTGAAACCGGTAAAGTGATTTGGGATTCTGGCGAAATGTTTGAACGTGTGCTGGCCAAAATCGCTCCGGAATACTTTAACTGGAATTCCAAGAAAGGCAAGGCGAAAATGGACAAGCGCAGCGGTGACAAGGGTTGCGAACCCGAAAATGTGACCGTGGGCGAGGTGGGAAACCGCCGCTATGCCTTTGTCGGTCTGGAACGCGCCAGTGGCATTGCTGTTTTTGATATTACTGAACCGTTGGCGCCGAAGATGGTGGACTACTACTTGGATCCGCTGGATCGCGGGCCCGAGGGGGTGCTGTTCATTCCTGCCGATATGAGCCCCATGGCCGGCCAGGCCTTGCTCGTTGTCGGCTATGAATACAGCAAGACCCTGACGATTTATACTATCAAATAACCGATTCGGGCCACGGGTGCTTGGGGTAGCGGCCACGCAACTCCTTGCGCACTTCGGCGTAGGTGTTCTGCCAGAAGCCAGTCAAGTCCCATGTCTTTTGAATCGTGCGGAAGTTCGGTGCCAGAATGTCGTACCGGACTTTTAATTTTCCGTCGGCAATCTTATGTTCGCCGCGGAGCTGCATCAAGTCTTCGATGCGGGCCGAGATTTCTACCAGAACGCCTTCGATGCTTTGCACGGATTTTCCGTCATCGGTGACGGCGACTTCTTGGTAGCTGTAACGGGCGCGCTTGCCGTTCGGAAGCATGTAATGGTCGGGGAATGTCTTGCCGAGCCATTGTAGCATGGACTTGCCGAAATAATCTTCGACGATACTGCGGTAACGGTCTTCGTTAATGTCGCGGAGCAGGAACTTGCCATTTGCGAATTCGTCGAAGATAAGTTCCATGTCTTCTTCGTTGAATTCGGGGAGGCCGTATTCCGGATAAAGTTTGGCGGCAAGGCGCATCTTGATCAGTTGCGTCTGAACGGTTTCGGTCAGGAATTTGCCGCTCCAGTTTTCTTTTTCAATTTTTTCGCGCCAGGCATCGACGGTAAGCTTTTTCAGTTCTTCGAGAACTTTAGGCGAAGCCTCTTGCGTGAGAATTTCTTTGCGGGAAAGTTCGGTGACAGAGTCGTCGGCGTTTTCGGATTCGCTGATTTCGACGCCGATGAATCGTTCTTGGCCGCTGCGCCACAGGAGCTCGTAGCGGGTCTTGGCATTGCTGCCGCCGAGCATGTCTTGCGAGATGGGAGCGTACAGGTTTACCTTGAGTTCGGACTTGGTGGTGCCGGTGCGGAGCATGCTGAGGGCGAGAATCGCGTAAGGCGGTTCCGCAACCTGTAGGCGAATCACATTCTGGTTGGCGAGCTTGTAGGCGTTACTGCTCGGAGTCGCGAGCCTGTCCGGGAACGCCTTGAGGAGGCTGCGGATGGTGAGAGATGTGTCATTCTGAGCGAAGTTCACTGAGCTTGCCGAAGTGAACGAAGTCGAAGGATCTCGTGCAAATCCATCTTTGAAATGTTCTGGTTTCCCTTCCTCGCGTTGCTTGGTCGAGAATGACTGCTTTGTGAAATTATCCCTATAATCCCGTAGTTGCCGAAGCGTGAAAGAAACTTCTCGCGGAATGTCCCTGTTCTTGGACAAAGTATCGCTTGCGAGTGTGAGGATGTCGTAGGCGACTTTGGCCTTCTGCAAGAATTCGGTGCCGGAGTGAATCCAGGCGAGCGCGGCGAGGAGCAAGTCGGGCAAGTCCTCTTTGCTTTGTGCCGATGCGAGGAGCAGCGCGAGCGGAATGCTTGAAATGGGCGTGCGGATTGCCTTGAGACCGAGTTCGGTGATGGCTCCGTCCTGGAGCATTCCGAATTTTTCGAGGAGCGCGGTTGCCGTCTTTTCGCGAACTTCTGGAATTGCGGTCGGAAGCGTCATCCCGGACTCGATCCGGGATCTGCTTTCCCCGTCGAGAGCCTCTAACGCCGCTTTCTGCAGCAGCAGTTCCGAGGGCTCGATTTGCAGTACCTCGGGGACGATTCCTTGGGGCATACGCTTTTCGGATTCTTCACTCCAGAGGCGTATGGCACAACCATTCTGCGTACGACCGCTACGGCCGCTGCGCTGAATGGCATTTTGCATAGAAATGGGGAGCGTGCGCAGTACGTTAACTTTTTCACTGTCGTCGTACAAACTCACGCGCTCGATGCCGCTGTCCACGACGCCTGTCACGTTAGGCACGGTGATAGATGTTTCGGCGATGTTCGTCGTGAAAATTACGCGCGGGCGTTCGGTGACTTCGAAGATGCGGTCTTGCGTTTCGCGGTCCTGGCCACCGTAGAGTTCCAGGAATTCGGCGCAGTTTTCGCCGAGGGCTTCGGAGGCGGCGGTGTGGCAGCGGGCGATTTCGGCTTTGCCCGGCAGGAATACCAGCGTGGTCTGCCAGATGTTGTTGCGGTACAGTGTGCGGAGCGCCCGCACCACTTCGGCGTCAAGTCCAACGCCCGAAACAAGTGATGTCCCCGTGGCCGGAGTCTGGTTGATAATCTGGACGGGGTAGAGCGGATGGCCGAGGCTCAGACACTTGACGCCGAGAACCGTTTCGAGTTCGGAACGGTTCAACGCCGCCGACATCACCGCAATCCTAGGCTGTTCGGCTCCCCTAAAAAACGCAAACAGCAAGTCCATGTCTGCTTTGCGTTCGTGGTATTCGTCGAACACAATCCAGTCGGCATCAAGCTTGCCGTGTAGCAACTCTTGCAGAAAGTTACCGTAGGTTTGGAATAGAATGCGCGTATCTGCGCTCTTGCAACTGTCTTGCCTGAACTGGTAACCGACGGTCTTGCCGCAGCTCTCTCCGTGGAGCTTTGCCGAGAACTGCGCCAGCGCGAGTGCTGCAATGCGGCGGGGCTGCAATACGACCACGCGGCCCTTGCAGTGCTTGCTTAAAAAGTAGGGGATGAATAGCGACTTGCCCGAGCCGGTCGGCGCTTCAATCAATAAATTGCGAGAAGCCGCTATCGCGGCTTCCAGTTTGCCTTCTTCCTCGGCGAGTGCTAAATCTTTGTAAGTCACTAAAGTCTATTGATTAAAGATCAATAACTAGCGAGGGAATCTCAGCTTTTCGCCGGTAGCAACATCGTTGTACGGCTTCTTGCCTTCGCGGAACTTCTGGTTGATGACCAGGTTGTCGATACGGCGACGGAGACCCTGTTCGGTCTTGCAGAAGAAGTAGGCCACCTTGTTAGTGCCCGGCACCAGGAACATGGCCAGCTTGTACTTCTGGGACACGGCGCGGCGGAAGAACTTCAGGTCTTCTTTCTTGGGAACGACGAGATGGGAACCTTCCTTGACTTCGCAAATCATGTCGGCGTCGGCAAGCAGGGCGTGAGACTTCTGCTTGAGGGCGGCAAAGTTGGGCTCGGTATTCTTCTTGATGGTTTCAAGGCTGAATGCGCCACCGCCTTCTTTAAGTGCCTTGCGGACACCACGGAATGCAAACACGCCCATCACGATGACAAACAAGGCTACAAGGTACGGCCAATAGCTGGCGAGAAAATCTAACATAAAAACCTCTTTTCTTTACGAAAGAAAATATAGAAAAATAAATGATTTATGCGGGAGGGGACCCGGCTCGGAGTGGACGCCTACGGCGTCAGCGGCTTCACTCGGTCA
>JAEEGG010008050.1_pt1 | contig 24048 bp, 16 predicted proteins | sample 9134161 | NCBI WGS metagenome assembly JAEEGG01 (sample SAMN16246543, study PRJNA631951) | gut metagenome | biome: gut microbiome; feature: rumen; material: CR-attached | host: Bos | place: Iran: Karaj | collected 2018-10
ATACTTATCGTTCCATTATTAACGGTAAATGTATGTTCGGTACCATCCAAAGTTCCACTAAACTTTTTATCCTGTTTATTCCCGGCTGTAAACGTATATTCTGCAGAACCGTCAACAGTAATGTCATCAGTCATCTTGTAAAATTTGTCGGCATTTATCCCATTATTAACGTCATTTGCAAACTTCAGCCAGTCATTAAGATTCCCTATCAGATACGGTGACTCGCTCGTGCCCTGCCCATCAAGGCTCGCACTCGGCGTAATCTCATCAGCTTTGACTGTCGTTGTAAAACAGTCCAAAGGTAAAATACCAAACACCAATGCAAAAGCTATCACAAGTGCCAAATATTTTTTCATGATCGTTCTCATAACGTTATTCTCCCATTATATATTTTATCTGCTTTTCCAAAACATGATCCTGTCGAAGTATAAAGAGCGTTTTTCCGTTCCCTCAACTTAAGTCTCATTATATATCCGGCATATCGGCATGTCAATTTTTTTCTTCCCAAAGCATGAAATCCCGGTGCTAAGCACCGGGGTGGGTACATTATAGGGACGTGCAGGGAGGGGCGTGGCAATTACCATGCCCCTCCCGTACGGTATATCATAGTCCAAAACACTCACGTTTCTGTTGACAGCCCCAACTCCCTGTGATATAGTTTCAGTAATAAATTCCCGGTGAAGGATAATTGTTTGTACAATTATGCGTCATCATTTTAACGGAGGTGTAATTATGTTTGATGCCGAAAAAGTCAAAAACGACTGTATTGAATGGATAAGAAACTTCTTTGAGGAAAACGGAAAGGATTGCAATGCCATTGTCGGGATTTCCGGTGGAAAGGACAGCTCGATCGTTGCCGCACTGTGCGTTGAGGCACTTGGACGCGACAGAGTCATCGGTGTACTCATGCCCTGCGGAGAGCAGGCTGATATCGATATGGCGAAGCTCCTTGTCTCCCATCTCGGGATAAAGCATTATATCATAAATATTCAAGACGCTGTAGAAGGTGTTAAAAAGAACATCCCGTTCGATCTTTCAACTCAGAGTCTGATCAATCTTCCGGCAAGGATAAGGATGTCAACACTTTACGCCGTAAGCCAGAGCAATAAGGGAAGAGTCGCTAACACCTGCAATCTCTCGGAGGACTGGGTCGGATATTCGACACGTTACGGTGACGCTGCAGGAGACTTCAGTCCCTGTTCACACATCACGGTTCAGGAAATGAAGCAGATCGGCAGGCTTCTCGGGCTCCCCGAGATTCTTATAGAAAAACCGCCGATTGACGGGCTTTCAGGCAAGACCGACGAAGACAACCTCGGTTTCACCTACGCTGAGCTCGACCACTATATCAGGACGGGTGAAATCGAAGATCAGGAGAAAAAAGCCAAGATCGACAGGCTTCACAAGTTAAATCTCTTTAAGCTTCAGGTAATGCCTTCATTCGACCCCCAGATATCATAAAAAACGACACTATCTTCCGCTTCTGCTCTCTTCCTTCAGCTGCTCTATCAGCTCATTTAACGTCCAAGACATATTATAGGGAGTGAGTACTGCCTTCAGAGGTATCTTTTCCAGACCGGTTTCCCTGTAAGCCTTCAGATACTCCTGAAGCGAGTCATCATCAAATCCTTGGAAGATTATCAGCTCCGGCAATTCAGCATACTTGACCTTTCCGTGCTCAAGTATGCTTTTTTCTTTCTTCTCCGGTGTCTGTATGCCAAGATCATATTTACCGCCGGAAACTATACTAAGCAGGGTATTATCTGCATCTTCCGCTTTAAGGCAGCGGATATCCGCTCCTATTCTCCTACATATGTTCTCGACGCCTGCTCTTTTCCCTGTATCAGGTATGTTTATAAAAAGTGTTTTCATCTTTCCCTCGATCTTTTATTTTGCTATGATTATATATCCGGCATATCTTCATGTCAAATTTTTCTTGTAGACTTTTTCCGTGATTTATGGTAAATTTATTATAGTTAATGATTTAAGGAGGATCTGCATATGAATATTAGTGATTGTGATAATTACATGAACAGCTTATCACCTGAGCTTCAAGAGAAGGTCAAGACATGCAAGAATATAAACGAGATGGTTGAACTGGTGGCAAGCGAGGGAGTTGAGCTGCCCGATGAAGCCCTTTCTATTGTGTCCGGTGGTGTCGGAGAGACCAGTCCATGCAGCGAACCTCAGGCAAATTCGTACATGTGCTGTCCAAGTTGCAAAGGTTCGAACGGCTCAATTTATTCTATCAATTCACTCTATGGGCACACCTTAATAGGGATAGCAACTGCTAACAGTAACGCAAACAACTATCCCATTTCTAACTATATTATTGAGTGTAGAGATTGCAATATGACCTTTTTTGCCAAATCTAAAAACAATATCGCTTAAAAAGAGCTATATAAGATTCTATAGATCATCATTCAAAGCCTTACATCCCGGCAAACGGGTTTGTAAGGTTTTGTTTACGGAGAACACCTGCTGATGTATTACAGATTATCTGACAGCGTTGCACTGCGCAGCTGGAAATATGTAGATTATGCCTGTTACTTAAAAAACGAATCATTTGCCCGCAGGCTCTCAAAGACCGAATTCGAGACAGCCATGCTCTGCGATGGTGAACATGATCTTAAAGAAACAGAAACTGTCAAGCTTCTGTTGAAAGACAGGATGATAGTTGCCTGCAATAAAGGCGACCGTCTCTCCGACTGGTCTGTCTATAAAGAATATCCAAACCGTTATTTTCCCCGGATGAGCATAATGCTCACAGGGAAATGCAATTATAACTGCCTACACTGTTTCAACGCGGCCGACAACGCACCTCTGTCCAGCGAATGGAAATACGAAGATCTGCTCGATCTGCTCGATCAGGCGGACGAATGCGGCATACACGCTTTTACTCTGACCGGCGGCGAGCCTATGCTCCATCCTCATTTCCTTGATATCCTGCGTGAAATATACCGTAGGAACATGATGGTGTTTGAGATCAACACCAACGGTTACTATATCACGCCCCGGATACTGGACGAAATGAAAGCGCTCGGGTGTTCTCCCCTCATAAAAATATCCTTTGACGGGATAGGCTGTCATGACACTATCCGGGGACATAAGGGCGCAGAACAGAAAACTCTTGATGCTATCGGGTTATGTAAAAAATACCGCTTCCGTGTCGAGGCTCAGACACAGGTAAACAAGCTGACTCTCCCTTCACTTGTTCCTACAGCCCGTCTTCTCGACGAAATGGGAGTTGACATCATGCGTCTTCTGCGCACCACAGAGGTGGCCCGTCTGGAAAAAACCTCACCCGGTATAGTCATCCCCATGGAAGACTATTATGATGAAATGATCCGCTTCGCAGGTGAATATGCAAAAAGCGGTATAAATATGAAATTGTATATATGGATGCTTGCAAATCTTTACCCGGACCGCAAGAACTACAGCATCATCCCCGTTAAAAGCTTGCCAGAGAACTTTTCCCCTACTTCCCCGATATGCCGGGATATCCGTTCTATGATCGGTATAGCTTCCGACGGAGAGGTGGCCCCTTGTCTGCAGATGACCGGAACAATGACGGAAAGGGCAGTCCATTTTGCAAACGTCCATGATACCAAACTCAGCACCATCCTTTCGGAAGGTCCGTATTTTGACATGGTATGCTGCAACATGTATAAATTTAAGGAAAACACGCCAAAATGTGCTTCCTGCAGGCATTTTAAGTACTGCTCCGGAGGCTGCCCCGCTTTTTCAATGCTTTATTCCGATAAAAAAGCGGATTATTTCAATCCGGACGTAACCAAATGTCTCTTCTGGGACAACGGCTTTTATGAACGCATCACCGAGATCATGGGTGATGATTGGATAAACCTCACTAAAATACGATAAGGAGACCGTAATGAATAAAGATCAGGATCGCGATGAAAACAGGCTTTTCAGGAAAAAGAGCCTTGAAAGGCTGTCCTCTCCCGAACAGTTAAACGATTATCTTAAAGTTACAAATCCATCCATCTGGATACTTCTCGGATCCATGATAATACTTTTAGTCGGACTTATTATCTGGAGTTGCTTCACTTCGATAGAAAGCAGTGTTTCCGGAAACGGTATCGTTGAAAAAGGAACTGTCATAATCTCTTTTGGTGAAAGCGAACCTGACGCAAAGCTTGAAACAGGCATGACCGCAATCGTCGGGAACATAAGCACTCAGGTAGACTCCGTAAGCAGGGATGCTTCAGGGCATCTCATTGCAACCGCACGGGTCGATCTTCCTGACGGCAAATACGATGTGACGGTCAAATACAGCCGGACACAGATCATTTCTCTTCTACTCAACTGACGGGAGGGCACCTTCATGAGCAAAGACATCATGCAGCCCATAACCAAAGGTGTTGCAAAAGTTCCCGTGGTCATGCAGATGGAGGCACTGGAGTGTGGCGCCGCATCTCTTGCCATGGTTATGGCTTATTATAAAAAATGGATCCCTCTCGAACAGGTACGCTATGACTGTGCAGTGTCCAGGGACGGTTCCAATGCAAAAAACATACTTCTTGCCGCAAGAAATTACGGCATGACGGCAAAGGGCTACAGGTTTGAACCGGAAACCTTAAGAGAAAAGGGTAAATTTCCCTGTATCATACACTGGAATTTCAACCACTTCGTAGTATGCTGCGGCTTCAAAGGAAAGCATGCTTATATAAACGATCCCGCACACGGAAACATCACCGTTTCAATGGAAGAATTTGACAGGGCGTTTACCGGGATATGCATGATGTTCGAGCCCGGTGAAAGCTTCACGCCCGGCGGAAAGCGTAAAAGCACACTGGAGTTCGCATCAAACCGTCTTCGCGGAGCCGGTACAGCCGTAGCTTTTATGATCCTTACCACCATAATCGTATATATCTTCGGTATCATCAATCCTGTTTTTTCAAGATTCTTTATGGATTATTTGCTTACAGGGGATCACGACGATTACCTGATGCCTTTTGTGGTGCTTCTGTCCTGTTTCGGCATAGCTCAGATACTCGTTACGGCTATGCAGTGTATCTATTCTTTAAAGATAAACGGAAAAATGTCGATAATAGGAAGCAGCACCTATCTGTGGAAGGTACTGCGCCTTCCCATGGAATTCTTTTCTCAGCGTATGGCAGGCGACATTCAGGCCCGTCAGGCGTCAAACGCTAACGTAGCCTCAACAGTCATCAACACTTTGTCGCCGCTTGCCTTAAACACTATCATGATGGTTTTCTATCTGGTGCTTATGCTGCGCTACAGTGTGCTCCTGTCTCTTGTCGGTATCGCCACCATTGTTCTGAATTCCCTGGTCGGAAGATATATTTCAAAGAAGCGCATCAACGTTACGCGTGTCGAAATGCGTGATTCCGGCAAGCTTGCTTCCACCACACTCTCGGGTATCAAAATGATCGAGACCATCAAAGCAAGCGGAGCAGAAAACGGATTTTTCAGGAAATGGGCAGGCTATCATGCTTCCGTAAATTCATCCGGCGTTAAATTTGAAAAGGTAAATTCATATCTGGGAATGATCCCTTCCCTTCTGTCTCTCATAGCCAATGATATCGTTCTGGTTCTCGGTGTTTTTCTCGCAATGAAGGGCGATTTTACACTGGGTATGATAATGACCTTTCAGGGTTTTCTGAACTCATTTATGGCTCCTGCCGGCACGCTTATATCCGCAGGGCAGACAATTCAGGAGATGCGTACCCAGATGGAGCGTATCGAGGACGTTATGCAGTATCCGGATGACGTACACTTTAAGGATGAACCGCTCTCAGACGATAAGGACTACGATAAGCTGACCGGCAACATCCGGATCAATAATATCACATTCGGCTATTCACGTCTTTCAGAGCCTCTGATAAAAGACTTTTCCATGACAATGAAACCGGGAAGCCGTGTTGCCCTGGTCGGTGCCTCAGGATGCGGTAAAAGCACGCTTTCCAAGCTTATTTCCGGTTTATACAGCCCCTGGAAGGGCGAGATCCTGTTTGACGGAAAGCCCATAAATGAAATAGACCGCAGCACATTTACAAGCTCGGTTGCAGTCGTGGATCAGGATATAATCCTGTTTGAAGATACGATAGCGAACAACATCAAGATGTGGGATGATTCCATCGAAGACTTTGAAATGGTACTGGCTGCAAGAGACGCACAGATACACAATGATATACTTGAACGTGAAGGCGGTTACAACGGACGTATCACAGATGACGGCAAGGATCTCTCCGGAGGTCAGCGTCAGCGTCTTGAGATCGCGCGAGTCCTTGCGCAGGATCCTCATATCATAATCATGGACGAAGCAACCAGCGCACTTGACGCAAAAACGGAATACGAACTGGTTAAAGCGGTAAGAGACCGCGGTATAACCTGTATAATTATTGCGCACCGGCTCTCAACCATAAGAGATTGTGATGAGATAATAGTTCTCGACAAGGGTAACGTTGTGGAACGCGGCACTCATGAAGAGCTTTACCGAAAGGGCGGCTACTATACAGAGCTTATCTCCAATGACTAAGGAAGGAGGACATTTGTAATGAGTCTTTTTGACGAACAGATACGGCTTCGAAAGAAAAGCGATCAGGATTTATTTGAAGATTCCATTTTGATGATGACCTCCGCTGTCACCGGAAAGAACAGCACTCAAAAGATCACAGACGCCCGTATTATCAGTAAAAACGCCATAGATGACATCTTAAAGTTTTATCATTTAAAGCCGGCTGATATCCCCGATAAGCTTGAAGATACCGACGAACAACTGGATTACGCCCTTCGTCCTCACGGAATGATGTACCGCAGGATCGATCTTACCGAAAAATGGTATAAGGACGCTTACGATCCCATCATAGCTTTCAGGAAATCGGACGGTCTCCCCGTAGCTCTCCTTCCGAAGGCTGTAAGTGGATACAGTTACTGCGACGAGACGGGTAAGAGACATTCCGTCAATTCGTCAAATGCGGGTCTGTTCGATACAGAGGCAATCTGCTTCTATCGTACCTTCCCGTTAAAATCATTAAGGATTACGGATCTTTTGCTGTTCATAAAGAACTCTCTTTCCGTATTTGACATAGCGCTTTTCATAGGTCTTACACTGCTTGTGACCTTGGTCGGTATGCTGATGCCGAAGATGACACTGCTGCTTTCCGGTTTTGTCCTTGAAAACGGCAAAGTTTCCATTCTGGCAGGAACTGCCGCGTTTATCGTATGCATAAGGATTTCTTCCCAGCTGATAAGTGCCACAAGTTCCCATTCTTCCTCAAGGATCTCCTTAAAGACCTCGAATGCGGTCAGCTCCGCACTTACACTTAGGATAATGAGTCTTCCCGCACCATTTTTCAAAAAATACAATGCAGGAGAACTTGCAAGCAGGGCCGACGCAGTAAAGCAACTATGCTCACTACTCATTGAAAGCGTATTTACCGTAAGCATTACTTCTCTTGCGTCGCTGCTTTATGTAACCCAGATCTTTCAGTTTGCTCCGGGACTGATGTTTACATCCCTTGTTGTCATCATTTCATCCATAGTCATTACTCTTGTGACCACCCTTGTATCGATAAAGGTTTCCAGAAAAAGGATGGAATATGCAGCCAAAGAGAGAGGCCTGTCCTACGCGCTGATCTCGGGTATCCAGAAGATAAAGCTCGCAGGAGCCGAAAAGAGAGCCTTTGCAAAATGGGCGGAGGCTTACACAAAGAACGCATCCCTATCCTATAATCCGCCTGTGATCATAAAGCTTGGAAGCGTGTTTTCTACAGCCGTGACCGTTATCGGTACTCTGGTCCTTTACTTCCTTGCGGTAAAAACAGGCGTAAGCCCTTCGGAGTATATGGCTTTCAATGTAGCATACGGTCTTGTCATGGGCGCTTTTACGTCTCTTATGAACATAGCCATGACCATAGCCCAGATACGTCCCATCCTTGAAATGGCGGAGCCTATATTAAAAGAAACTCCCGAACTTACGGAAGGAAGAGAGATCCTTACGGAAATATCGGGAGGCGTGGAACTGAACAATGTTTCTTTCAGATATAATGAAAGCATGCCTTATGTCATAAACGGTCTTAACCTTAAGATACGTTCGGGTGAATATCTGGCGGTTGTCGGGAAAACAGGCTGCGGCAAATCTACGCTTGTAAGACTTCTTCTCGGTTTTGAAAAGCCCGAACGAGGCGCGATCTATTATGGCGGAAAGGATATAAATGCCATTGATCTGAGGTCTCTTAGGAAAAAGATCGGCGCGGTAACACAGGACGGCGGTCTTTTTCAGGGAGATATTTATTCGAATATAGTAATATCCGCCCCCCAGCTGTCTGTAGAGGACGCCTGGAAGGCGGCTGAAATTGCCGGTATAGCTGACGATATCCGCAGTATGCCCATGGGCATGAATACCGTGATAAGCGAAGGTCAGGGAGGTATCTCCGGCGGTCAGAAACAGCGTCTTATGATTGCCAGAGCCGTAGCTCCAAAACCCGCCATTCTGATCTTCGATGAAGCAACCAGTGCTCTCGATAACAAAACACAGAAACAGGTTTCCGAAGCCCTGGACAAGTTAAAATGCACAAGGATAATCATAGCGCACAGGCTCTCAACCATCAAAAACTGTGACAGGATCATAGTCCTTGACAACGGAAACATAATCGAAGACGGTAAATACGAGGATCTTATATCCAAAAACGGTTACTTTGCCGAGCTTGTCAAACGCCAAAGACTTGATACAGCGGGATAACCCTTAATGGGTTATCCTGCGATGTATTTATTTTCTATCAATTGCTTTAAAATCTCATCCTCCGGCACATTCTGACTGTGAAGACTGTTACTGAGGTTCCATGCTTCATCAAAATTCAAAACTTCATAGTTTGTTATCGAACCATCTTCATGTTCATATTTCATAATATTAATGCTTCTATTCCATGTAAATAATCCCCCTACAACCAGTCCCATATCTTCGTCATTAATCCGTTCCATACTCATTACTTTGTCCTCCGTCAAAGTCACCTCAAAAACGTTATGTTGATCTCATTTTGACCGTCACCGAATCTATACTGCGGATCAAGTGTCAGTTTTTTGACGATCGTTGCGGAAAGTTCGTTGCCATCCTTAAACGGATCGTATTCATCTCCGCAGTATTTGATATCCATTTTCAGACTCTCGTCCAGATCCGAATACTCAAGCAGGATATCGATCGGATAGAGATTATTATATGTCTCACCGTAAGGAACCAGGTTCTGGGTGACAATCTCCTCAAATACCAGCTGTACATCCCTTAACATCTTAGGCTTAAGCATATTATCCTTTCCGAACTGTTCGATCTTTGAAACAGAAGCGATAAAGTCGTAATTGCTGTTTTCAACCTTCATTGACAGCTGCTTAAGACGCTTTATGAATATCCTGGTCCTTTCTTCCTTCGGATGGTTGAATATCTGATCCGGTGTCCCGTCCTCACATATCCCGCCGCCGTCCATATAGAAAATACGGTTCGATACGTCCCTTGCAAACTTCATCTCATGGGTAACTATCATCATGGTCATGCCTTCGGTTGCAAGCTTCTTTATAACCTGAAGGACTTCTCCGACCATTGTCGGATCAAGAGCAGATGTCGGCTCGTCAAACAAGAGCAGATCGGGCTTCATTGCTATGGCTCTTGCTATGGCCACACGCTGCTTCTGTCCGCCCGAAAGCTCGCTCGGCAGATTCATGGCCTTTTCCGCAAGACCTACTCTCTTTAAGAGCTGCATTCCCTCGTCATATGCTTCCTGCTTTGATTTTCCGAGAAGCTTCATCGGACCGGCCATGATATTTTCGATGATATTAAGGTTGTTAAAGAGGTTGAAGGACTGGAATACCATGCCCATCTTTTGTCTTACCTTATTCATCTTACACTTCGGATCGGTGATGACCTCACCCTCAAATGTGATCGTGCCCGATGTCGGTGTCTCAAGCTGGTTGATGCATCTGAGCAGCGTTGATTTACCGGTACCCGAAGGTCCTATTATCGAGATTACATCCCCTTTATTGATCTCTACAGTCACATCTTTCAAAGGAGTGATATTTGGATATTCTTTTCGCAAATGTTCAATTTTTAACATGCTCATTTAACCGTCACTCCTTTCATTGCTTTCTTCTTTTTCTGTTTAGGATCTACAACCTTCAATATTTTAGCCAATATCAATGATATAAACCATGCGAGTATGAAGTATATGACCGCGGTGGCTATAAGCGGGAAGAAAGCCTCAAAGGTACGGCTCCTTATGATATCGCTCATTTTGGTAAGATCCTGTATGGCTATATATCCGACTATCGATGTATTCTTTAACAATGATATTATCTCGCCCCTGTATACCGGCAGGAATCTCACGGCTGCCTGAGGAAAGATAAACCTGAAAAATCCCTGATTTTCGGTAAAACCGAGAGCAAGAGCCGCTTCACGCTGTCCGCTGTCTATACTTTCTATACCTGAACGCATGATCTCAGATCCGTATGCTCCGAAGTTCAGCGAAAATCCGATGACTGCAACCCACATAGCGTCAATCCCGGACTTTCCGAACACTACATAATACAGTATCATCAGTAAAACCACCATCGGAGTTCCCTGTAAAAGTTTTACATACAGGTTACATATCACTCCCGCCAGTGAACTGTCCACTCTTCTGAACATACAAATTGCAAAAGCAAGTATCGAACCGAATAATACCGTAAGAAGAGTTATCGCACATGTAATCCCTATACCTTCAAGTATGAGCTTCCATCTGTCCTCTGTGATAAAGTTTTTTTCAAAGCTGTCTTTTACAGATTCAAAAAACCCCTTACTCTCTACGTTACCCTGATCAACAACGGATGAACCGTCCGATCTGATATCCTCACTCCGGATTACGAGCACCATGCCGCCGTTATAGAAAGTATCACTGAAATCAATGCTCTTTTTTCGTTCTTCGGTTACAGACATGCTCGAAATACCGATATCATATTTTTCCGCAGTAAGTCCCGCCAACATAGCGGACAGATTCGTATCCTCGAATTTCAGTGAATATCCGTATCTTTTTGCGAACATTGTCACCAGCTCAACGCCATATCCGGTAAATTCCCCGTTTTCATAATATGAAAACGGCGGTTTATTCGATCTTGCCGCTATAAGCAACTGTCCGTTTTCACCGGTCAGTCCGCTTCTGTCTATCGTCTTTTCCGATTCGTCCCCTTCAAACCATTTTTTTATGAGCCTGTCTATCTCCCCGTTTGCCCACAGCTCATTCAGCATCTCGTTAAACTGTTTTCGGTATACTCTCGAAGTCGCTGTATCCTTCTGGAAGCCAAGACTGTAATCATCGCTTACAAGCAGCTTCTTCAGATAATTGATTTCCGGCTTCTCAATGTTTATCATTTTGGCGACAGGCTCATCCTCAACAAAAGCATCTATCTTATGCTGTTCCAAAGCGAGGATAAGGTCTGAATTATTCTCAAAATAAATATATTCACTGTTCGGGAATTTTTCAAGGGTAACATCTTCAAAGCTTGAGCCTGTCAATATTCCTATCTTTTTCCCGTCATACTCGGCATAATCAGGTTCATTTACTTCCGGGCTGCCATTACCATACGAGATGATATCCGGACCGGTCACATCATTTGCCCGGACCATCAGCATCATGCCGCCCTTATAAATAACATCGGAAAAATCGATGCTCTTCGCTCTTTCTTCCGTATAAGACAGCGCCGTACCCAAAATATCGTACTTTTCAGAAGCCAGGCCCGCAACTCCCGAAGAAGACTTAACGTCCTCATATTTTATCGTATATCCGTACTTTCGGCCAAAAAGTGTACATAACTCGATAACATACCCTGTCAGCTCACCGTTCCGATAGTATGAGAAAGGAGGAAAATCAGCAAGGATAGCAACTAAAAGAACACCGTTTTCACCGTTAAGCCCGCTTTCATCGACCACCTTCTGTTCTTCAGATCCTTCGGTCCATTTGGCGATAAGCTTATCCATCTCACCGGAAGACCACATGTCCCTGACCATATCATTGAACTGCTTTATAAGGATTTTCGAACGCTCTGCCTGTTTCTGAAAGCCGAAATGATAATCGTCAGCTTCAACAGCAGTCTTAAAATATGCCAGATTGTGGTTTTCTTTACATATCATCTTCGCTACCGGCTCATCCTGCATATAACTGTCGATTTTTCCTGTTTGAAGTGCCATTATCATGTCAGTATCGCTGTCAAAATATGAATACTCACTGTCGGGAAAATACTTCATGGTCGGTTCCTCAAACGAAGATCCCGTTTTTATCCCGCTTTTTCTTCCGTTAAATGCCTTTATTTCCGACACTGCATCAGCCGAAGCTGTTTTACCGGATCCGTCAGAATCTTTTGCATCGAAAATGCACTTTACAAGGATGATCCCCACTATGAGTGCAAGAATGCAGATCATAATGATGATATCAGCCTTTTTCAGTTTCTTCATTAAAAAATCCTCCTGATCTCAAAGCTTTTACTCTGTTATCCCAAGCGCTTTATCCGGAAGGATCTTAGCAGGTGACAGCGCCGAAAGAACCTTCGCTCCGCTCAGGAAAACATATAGCAACACCGGTCTTTTTTCCGATATATATAGTGATTATAACAAATATCTCCGAATTCTTCAACAAAAAAACTCCGTATCCGTTCTGTACGGATACGAAGTCTTTTCACAATATGTTTTTCAAAACAGCAAAACCTCTTTTGCCCGGTTTTGTTCCGCCCTTATCATTCTACCGTAACTGATTTGGCAAGATTCTTGGGCTTGTCTATATCACAGCCGTTAAGCTTTGCCACATAATATGCGAAAAGCTGTAAAGGGATGATCTCAATAACAGGAACAAGGAGCGGATCGGTTACGGGTACTGTAAGTACATCGTCCGCCTCCCGGAAGATGCTCCTGTTTCCTTCATGAGCAACCGCAAGCACCCTTGCGCCGCGGGCCTTTACCTGCTGTATGTTAGAAATGGTCTTATCAAGCAGCTTTTCATAGCAGCAAAGAGCAACAACCAGCCTGCCCGGCTCGATAAGTGCGATCGTCCCGTGCTTCAGTTCTCCTGCCGCATAAGCTTCCGAATGTATGTAGGAAATCTCTTTCAATTTAAGTGACCCTTCAAGCGCTACCGCATAATCCATGTTCCTGCCAATGAAGAATAATGAGGAATTTGAATTATACCTTTCGGCCATGGTCTTTACTCTCGAATTCAGGTCAAGTGCACGCTGGGCACGTTCCGGAAGACGAATGATATCCTTCACCAGTGATATATATGCACCGCGGGATATGGTCTTCATCTCTCCTGCCGCCCATACGGCAAACATGGCAAGAAGCACTACCTGGGTCGTATATCCCTTTGTCGTGGCTACCGCGATCTCAGGACCTGCCCATGTGTACAGACAGTAATCGGCAAGCTTCGCGATGCTGGAGCCTACTACGTTTACTATTGCAAGAAGAGTCGCGCCTTTAGATCTGCACTCCTTCATTGCCGCGATCGTGTCCGCAGTCTCTCCCGACTGGCTGATGACTATTACAAGAGTCTTGGCATCCATTATCGGATCCCTGTATCTGAGCTCGCTGGCAACCTCAGCCTCCACGGGCACCCTGCACAGAGCCTCAAGTATCCCGCGTCCGACACAGCCCGCATGATAAGCAGACCCGCAGGCGGTGATGTGTATCCTGTTGAATCTCTTCATATCCAGGTTTTTCAGTTCTTCAAGCACTATCTCCTCGGCATCCTTTACCCTTGGCTCAATTGTAGCCTTAAGAGCCTGCGGCTGCTCCATTATCTCTTTGAGCATGAAATGCTCGTATCCGCTTTTTTCAGCCGCAGCAACATCCCATGTTATATGCCTTATATCCTTGTTTATCTCTCGTCCGGCATGATCAAAGAACTTTACTCCGTCCGGTGTGATCTCCGCAACCTCGCCGTCATCCATATCTATGACATTTTTCGTATTGTTTACAAGTGCGGTAATATCCGATGCGAAGAAATTCTCTCCTATCCCAAGCCCTATGATAAGCGGGCTTGAAAGCTTTGCCGCATATATTGTTCCCGGATGGTCGGCCGATATGACGCCTATCGCATAAGAACCCTCAAGTCTTGCGATAGTCTTCATAAGTGCCAGCTTGAAATTCCCATTGTAATTATATGCAAGAAGCTGGACTATAACCTCCGTATCCGTTTCGCTCTTGAATTCTATACCGTATTTCTGCAGCTCGCTCCTGATCTCCGCAAAGTTTTCTATGATGCCGTTATGTACTACGGCAAATTTCCCGTCAGCCGACAAATGAGGATGGGCATTCGTATCATTTGGGATCCCGTGGGTAGCCCATCGGGTATGCCCTATACCGCATACTCCCAGAAAATCCGGAGTTTCATTATATTTTTCAACCAGATGGCTTACCTTGCCGGTAGCCTTCAGCATCTTTATCCCGTCGTCTCCGCGAACCGCTATGCCGGCAGAATCATATCCTCTGTACTCCAGCCTTTTAAGACCGTCCAAAAGTATCGGCCCGGCCTGGTTTACTCCCGTATATCCCGTTATTCCGCACATTTTTGTCTACCTTCCTTTATCTTCAACGTATTTGTATACTCATCACTTTTCCTTGCTTTTAAGCAGTGCAGCTCCGATAAAGCCTTTAAACAGGGGATGCGGCTTATTCGGTCTGCTCTTAAATTCCGGATGGTACTGTACGCCCACATGGAACGGTCTTTCCGTAAGCTCAACGGTTTCAACCAGCTTTCCGTCGGGCGAGATACCCGATAATGTTAGTCCGTTCTTTTCCAGTACTTCGCGGTAATCGTTGTTAAGCTCGTAGCGGTGTCTGTGACGTTCGCTGATCTCGGGTGCACCGTAGCACTCCTCCATCTTTGTTCCGCTCTTTATCACGCAGGGATATGCACCGAGTCTCAAAGTACCGCCCTTGTTTATCTCATCATTCTGACCCGGCATGAAATCAATTACCTTATTTTTACACTCAGCGTCAAATTCTCCGGAGTTTGCATCACTTATACCGGCCACATTTCTTGCATAATCGATCACCATTATCTGCATACCAAGACATATACCAAAGTATGGTATGTTATTCTTTCTTGCATATCCTGCCGCGATGACCATGCCCTCTATACCTCTGTTTCCGAAACCGCCGGGAATAATGATACCATCAAGGTCTTTGAGCTTTTCGGCAACATTTTCCTCAGTTATCTCCTCGGAATCTATCCAGTCGATGGTAATATGTGTATTGTGGTAATATCCCGCATGTCTTAAGGCTTCCGCAACAGACAGATAAGCGTCATGAAGATGAACATATTTTCCAACAAGGCCAATGTTTACATTTAACGATCTTGCTTTGATGCTGTCTACCATCTGCTCCCATTCCTTAAGATCGGGTTTGGGAGTGTTTAAACCCAGCTGCCTGCATACAACCTCAGAAAAGCCTGATTTTTCAAGCATTAAAGGTGCCTCGTAAAGGCAGGGCAGGGTCAGGTTTTCTATTACACAGTCCTCTCTTACATTACAGAACAGGGCTATCTTTTTAAATATGGATTCCTCAAGCGGCTCATCGCATCTAAGTACGATAATGTTGGGATTTACGCCCATTCCCTGAAGTTCCTTTACGGAATGCTGGGTGGGCTTTGATTTATGCTCGTCAGAACCATGGAGGAAGGGGACAAGTGTTACATGTATGAAAAGACTGTTCTCGCGTCCCACTTCGAGGGATATCTGCCTTACAGCCTCTATGAAGGGCTGGGACTCGATATCGCCTATGGTTCCGCCTATCTCGGTGATGACTACATCCGAGTTTGTCTTTTTCCCGACACTGTAAACAAATTCTTTTATCTCGTTAGTTATATGAGGGATGACCTGAACCGTCGAACCCAGGTATTCTCCTCTTCTTTCCTTATTCAGGACATTCCAGTAAACCTTGCCCGTCGTAAGGTTTGAATATTTATTAAGATCTTCATCAATGAAACGTTCATAGTGACCGAGGTCCAGGTCGGTTTCCGCTCCATCCTCAGTCACATAAACCTCTCCGTGCTGATAGGGACTCATGGTACCGGGATCCACATTGATATAAGGATCGAGCTTTTGAGCGGCCACCTTAAGACCTCTTGTCTTAAGAAGCCTGCCCAGTGATGCCGCTGTTATGCCTTTTCCCAGTCCCGAAACAACTCCACCTGTTACGAATATGTACTTTGTCATAATTAATCCCCTTCTTGAGTATTAAAAATCTTCCTCAATTTTCCGGTACTCAAAACTTCTCTTAACTGTCTCAGAAATTTCTTAACGGTCTCAGGAATTTCTTAACGCGGCGCTTAAGCAAAAAGCTTAAGCTTTCTCGCTAAAATTTCAGAGACTTCGTCGCTCAAGCAAGGCTTGAGCTTTCTCGCTAAAATTTCAGAGACTTGAGTATTAAAAAAGGCACTTCGGGTGTGAATCCGAAACGCCTTTGCTTCTCTACATGAGAGTATATTATTCCTTTTACATAATATTGTCAAGGGTTTTTTCAATATTTGTCAATATTTGATTTTAATTGGTTTTATCACATTTTTCAGTTCTTAACGCCGAAAAGCAGATCACCGTAGGTAGGGAACGGCCAGTGAGCTCTGTCGGTCAGGGTTTCTGCTTCGTCACAAACGACTCTGAGTTCATTCATTGCCGGAAGAACCTTATCCCTGATCATGCAGGACTCTTCGATGATATCCTTTGCACCCGAAACTGTGGAAACTTCCTGCTTCAGACTGTCTGCCAAGTCAAGGATCCTTTCAACAGATACCGAAAGCTTCTTGATAAGGTCTTTCTCGTATTTGGATACAAGCTTCGGATCAAGCTGCTTCTTTGTGAGTGCAGTCTTGGCAATATCTCCGATATAGCTTTCTACTGCAGGTGCTATCTGCGACTTAGCCATATCAACCATGGTATTTGCCTCGATGATGATGGTCTTTGAGTAGTTCTCAAGCATGATCTCACATCTTGATTCGATCTCAGCCTTTGAGAATACCTTATGACCGGTAAGCATTGTAACGTTCTTATCCGAAAGGATGAGCGGCATACAGTCGGGAGTTGTCCTTAAGTTAAGTAGCTTTCTCTTCTTTGTAGCTTCCTTGATCCATGCATCATCATATCCGTTTCCGTTGAAGATGATCCTCTTATGTTCCTTGATGGTCTTCTGGATAAGCTTATGCAGATCGTTCTCGAAGTTCTTTGATTTCTCAAGCTCATCAGCAAATATCTTAAGAGACTCAGCTACCGATGCATTCAGCATGATGTTTGCACAAGCGATGCTGTTTGATGAACCGAGCATTCTGAACTCGAATTTATTTCCCGTAAATGCGAAAGGTGAAGTACGGTTACGATCCGTTGTATCTCTGTTGAATCTCGGAAGTACATCAACGCCAAGCTTCATCTGCTTCTTCTCAACGCCCTTGTAAGGTGCATCCTTCTCTATAGCTTCAAGTATGCCGTTAAGCTCTTCCCCAAGGAATATCGAGATAACTGCGGGAGGTGCCTCGTTAGCTCCGAGTCTGTGATCGTTGCCTGCAGTAGCAACAGAAATCCTAAGCAGATCCTGATAATCATCAACAGCCTTGATAACTGCGCAGAGGAAGGTCAGGAACTGTGCGTTCTCATAAGGTGTATCCCCGGGTGATAACAGGTTAACGCCTGTATCGGTACCTATTGACCAGTTGTTATGCTTACCGCTTCCGTTTACTCCTGCGAAAGGCTTCTCATGAAGCAGACATACAAGACCGTGACGTGCAGCAACTTTCTGCATGATCTCCATGGTCAGCTGGTTCTGATCGGTAGCGATATTTGTGCTTGAATAGATGGGTGCTAGCTCGTGCTGTGCGGGAGCAACCTCGTTATGTTCTGTCTTTGCCAGAACACCGAGCTTCCAGAGCTCTTCGTTTAAGTCCTTCATATACTCCTGAACCTTGGGCTGGATGGTTCCGAAATAATGGTCATCCATTTCCTGAGTCTTGGGAGGCTTTGCGCCAAACAATGTACGGCCGGTAAACTTAAGGTCGCTTCTCTTCTCGTACATTTCCTTTGTGATAAGGAAGTACTCCTGCTCGGGACCTACGGATGTGGTAACACGCTTAACATCCTCATTTCCGAAGAGCTTTAATATACGGAGTGCCTGCTTGTTCAATGCTTCCATTGAACGGAGCAAAGGTGTTTTCTTATCAAGTGCTTCTCCACCATATGAACAGAAAGCTGTAGGTATGCACAGTGTCTTATCCTTTATGAATGCGTAGGATGTAGGATCCCATGCTGTATATCCTCTTGCTTCGAAGGTTGCCCTCAGTCCGCCGCTGGGGAATGAAGATGCATCGGGCTCGCCCTTTATAAGCTCCTTGCCCGAGAACTCCATGATAACGCCGCCATCGGGTGAAGGAGTGATAAAGCTGTCATGCTTCTCAGCGGTGATACCCGTAAGAGGCTGGAACCAATGTGTGAAATGTGTAGCACCCTTTTCAACTGCCCAGTCCTTCATGGCCTCAGCTACGGCATTTGCTACCGAAAGCTCAAGCTTCTTGCCCTCATCAATGGTCTTTCGGAGTGACTTGTAAACATCAGAAGGGAGCACTGCCTTCATAACTCTGTCATCAAACACGTTACATCCAAAATAATCAGATACTGTACTCATACTCTTTTCCTCTTTTCTTTATTAGTTTTACAACAGCCAAAGTGCTTTGAGCCTTCAGTTCTTTTGGTTCCTTTTGCTTTGGTGCGACTTCTCTTTAAAAACAAAAATGCGCCTTATACCACTGTAAACGGATATAAGACGCCCTTGCCTTTAAATGTGAAAAGAGTCTTTGAAACGATGTTCAAAGACTCCCTTGCCTTACGAAAATGTATTCTATCGCAACTTTTTTGTTTTGTCAACTACTTTTTTAAAAAATTTTTAATCTGTCAGTTCCCTGACTTGATATCCTCATAAACCTTCCTGTAATCAACCAGGAAAGCCGCGTGGTTCTTACGGATCACATCTATCTCACCGTCTCTTGCCGCATATTCCAGCTGCTTGGCTTTTTCGGCCAGTTCCCTTATGCCGATCATCTTGGATGAACTCTTTATGCCGTGTATCAGCACCTTGTAATCAGCCCAGTTCTCATCCCTGTACAGCTCGTCAAGCCTGTCACTGTAGTTATTTACGGTATCAACATAATCCTGAAGGAGTTCAAGATATATTTCTTTATCATTCCCGCAGTACATTAATGCGTCATTTACGTAAATACCTTTTTCTTCCAGGAATTTTATCGAATCGTCATTCAGTTCCCCGTTAAACCCGGTATTTATTTCTTTAGCGGTATCTCCGCAGTTAGGCATGAATTCCATAATGCTGTTTTCTCCTTCCATCATCAGTTTCTGCGGCAGCATCTTGTAGACTATCTGCTCCAGTTGTTCTCCTGTAAACGGTTTTTGCAGGAATCCGTCAAAACCTTCCTTGAAATATATTGTTCCGCTGTTATCCACAGCGTTTGCCGTAAGTGCCACTATCTTGGAATCCCTGCACAGGCCTTCCTTCTGTTCCCTTATCCTGTGAATACACTCTATGCCGTCCATGTTCGGCATGAAATGATCGAGAAGGATTACATCATAATACCTGTGAAGGGTTTTGTCAAGTGCCTGAAGTCCGTCCTCAGCAGCATCGACCCTTGCCCTTGTCGAACGCAGAAGTTTTTGCGCCACAAGTATGTTTGAAGGCGTATCATCAACTATGAGGATATGGGCGTTGGGTGCCTCAAAGCTGCTGCGGTATGTCCCTACAGCCCCTATTTCCTTTCTCCGCCATACGTCGATAGCGCCTATTTTCCTTACACCAGAGACACCCTGCGGAATTGATACGGTAAATACAGAACCCTTACCATAGACGGAATCAACTTTTATATCTCCATCCATCATTCTGATAAACTGCTTTACAATGGAAAGGCCAAGCCCGGTTCCTTCAATATGCTTAGTATCGTCCTCATCGGCCCTTTGATATGCATCGAACAGAAAGGGGATATTCTCCTTCTTTATACCTATACCGGTATCCGCTACCTTAAAGATGAGCACACCCTTACTCTCATCAGTTTCCTTCCAACAGACAGAAACCGAAATACTCCCTTCATACGTATATTTTATCGCATTGTTTACAAGATTGATAAGAATCTGTTTTATCCTGACCTCGTCACCCACAAGCCCTGACGGGATATCTGGACTTATGTCAAAGATAAGCTCCAGTCTTTTCTGTCTCGCCCGTATTGCGAACATACCTGCAACATCGCTCAGAAGCTCCTCAGTTCCGTAGGGGGAAGCAGAAAGCTCCATCATACCGGACTGGATCTTCGATATGTCCAGTATATCGTTTATCAAATGCAGCAGCAGCTTGCTTGCCGATTGTATATTCTGTGCGTCCTCAAAAACCTCACCGTTAACGTTTTCCCTCAGGATCATCTCATCAAATCCTATGATTGCGTTGATCGGGGTCCGGATCTCGTGGCTCATGGCTGCAAAGAACCTATTCTGAGCTGTTGTTATCCTTGCGAGCTCCTCCGTTATCTTTTTCTGTGTCGTTACTTCTTTTTTCAGCCTCTCCGTATATTTCTTCTCACGAAGTTCCATGAAATGGTATTGCGTCATGCCTATGATGGAAACTATCGCCACACAGAAGAATATTATAGGATAGCGTACCATGAACGACTCACTGTAGTACTGTAACATGTTTTCCCTTATCGGAGTATAGAAAACAATGATTATCAGCAGTTCATAATATATCGACAGGATTATACCGTATTTTACGCTTATGAAGTAGCATATGCCTATGGGCATGACCATGGCCCACAAGGTCGCAATCCCGTCGGTTGCTCCGCTTAAGAGATAATAGGTAAAAATAAATGCACAAAAAACACTTGCAACAACCACAACGATCTTTCTGTTACGAAATACTCCGGCTGAAATCGCACAGATCGCTCCGCCTATAAAGAAGGCATATGACGTAAGCGTTACCATACCCCTGTCCTGCAAAGTGTTTATTATCGCCATGATAAGACCGAGCGTTCCGGTAACTGCGCTGACATATGTCAACGCTTTCAGATGCGTTTCGAGTCTTTCTCCCTCAAATACCGGTTCATCAAGCTTTTTCCAGAATTCTTTTATCTTTTTGAACATTCGTTTTCCTCCTCTCCCAAAGGCAGATCGAAAGTTCATAACCCGGATTTAAAATCCGGGTAATTCATTTTACAGTATTTTCAGTGAATTTTCAAGAAAAAAAAGAAACCGGCATGTTATTTTACCAGCAGCAGAGCCGATAATAGCGGTGAATACAGCCTGAAATGCTTTTCGGCACGGTCAGGGAAATATTTTTGCATAGTTTCAAGAGTATCAAACTCAGTGTTCATGATCATGCCCATTTTACCAACATTTTCGTCATAAGTCTCACAATAGCCTGTATAGGCATATTCTATTATCGGTCCTTTCGCCCACCAGTTTGTGGCCTCAAAATAAATATACGGAATTCCCAGTTCCGCAAACGGTACCTGATCGCTAACTCCCAAAATGGCCGGAGAAGGTACTGTAATATCAGAGTTCCCCGGAGCCGGATTCTCATATGTCCATGGATTTGTAAAAAAAGCATCTTCCTGCAGTTCCATTCCATGACCGTTTGCCACATAATAACCATCCAGATCCTTCGGACGATAAACCTTAAAACCTAACTTTTCTGCCATATCCGCAGCGAAAAAATATCCTTCTGTACATATTGGATCATCTACACCAGGATCATGTTCTATGTATGAATCTATATCATATTCATCACCTGTAACACCGCCGTAGATATTGCAGAAATCTCCGAAAAGAATTGCATCAACATTTATCATATACAATGTTTTTGAAACATCTTCATCAGACATCTTATTTGCATAATTCCGGCTTCCCAAAAAACCAATCTCCTCATGATCAAAGAAAATAAATTGAATCGTATATTGTGGTTTGACATTCACAAAACTTTCAGCTGTTGCCAGCAAAAGTGCTATACCTGAACCGTTGTCCCCAACTCCGTCCCCATCGTAATGCGCACCAACAATTATCTGACCTTCTTCCGTTCCGGGAACCGTAAGGATAATATTGCGTCCCTGAACCATATTACCTGAATTAGCTTTTCTGGTAAAACGCTGTTCAGAAATCTGTTCTTTACCATAGCCATAGGATTTTAACTCTTCTATCAGCCAATCGCCGAACTTTTCATCCGCTTTTCCGGTTTCTGCATCAACCACGCTTCGTTCAGGATAATTCTTGCCGATAAAGGTCAGATACTCAAGTGCCTTATCTGTAAAATCATATTCTGAAAGATTCGACTGCGTGACTATGGAATTTAATTTTGAAAAGTCTCTTTTATCGGATGTCTCCGGTATTTTTTCTCCCGATCCGGAAGAATCTTCTCCTTTCAAATCCTTATCCGTATCTTCCTTTGTCATTTCTTTGCCGGGATCCGAGGTTGGTGAGGGTGATAGTTCCCCTTCTTTTGAATTCTGTGCGCCCGTACAGCCGGCAAGACCCAAAACAATACATATGCAAAGTATAAAAAGTAAAGTATACTTATTTTTCACTTTCTCATTGCTCCTTATATCAAAATGAATAACTCTATTTCTTTTCTTTAGCCATTTCGTTTCTAATCTCATTTATCACAGATTCCTTAAGGGCATTTAAATATGCATGTGCGTCTGAATAATATTCTTTATGAGCATAAAAATCTCTAAGTCCCTTTAATAACCGGACAATTTCTTTTTGATATTTTTCCATATTAATATATGAACCATCCGGAATATAAGTATTAATAGTGCTCTGAAATTCTTCCCCCTGCCATATTTTTAATACCCCAGTTTCCCATAATTTACATATGCTATTAACAATCACTGCTGCTTCATCTTCAGCACTAGTAATAAATCTTTCATTAATATTCCCAAAAAACAGATCATCAATTGATACTTCTAACGCTTGCGCCAATCTTGCAACCGTAATAAGGCTTGGCTTTTGACGCCCCTTCTCAAAATTACTTATCGCTGTATTAGATATTTCTGTCTTTTTAGCCAACTCTATTTGTGACAATTTTTTATTTTTCCTATAAAAGCAAATTCTATCACCAATAGATATTTCTAATTCATGGTAATTCATCTTATATCCCCCCTTCTATATCTCTGATTATAACAGTTTATATTACATTGTCAATTATTTTATTAGATAATATATACACATATATTATCTAATATATATTATGATTTATACGTTACGTTAAATCTTCTCAAACACAGTATATAAAGCTGGGGATTTCTCAACCCAATTTCACTTTGTATAATATAAACAAACATCGATGTTAGAAAAAACAAGGAGGAATACAATGCAAAATATTCGAGCTGGTTTAAGAGATCTATGGAATTCTTTCATGGTTACAGGAGCTAATTTTTCACCGATAACAGATATGCCAATTACCTCTTGCATTTCGAATACTATTCCTTTAAAATTATTATCATATACCGACGCCAAAACAATATATAACAAAGAAATCAAAACAAACCCTTGCTTTAAAGAAAATGCATTCATCCATTTTTATTTAGATGACTACAAATTCGATGGACATATCAACGGAATATGGGCTAATCCTAAATCTCTCTTAGAATTATCAAAGAATTTTTCAGGGATAATAACTCCGGATTTTTCCACATATGCTGATTTCCCGGATCCGCTTAAACGCTATAACACGTATCGTATGAGATATTTTGATTACTGGTTCACATCAAACCATGTTTCCGTTATACACAATGTCCGTTGGGGAACTCCTGAAACCTGGAAATATTGTTTTGACGGAATTCCACCCAAAAGCATTATATCTATAGGGACAGTTGCTAGTGGATTAAAATCTCGATTAAACGATTTAGTTTTTTGCGACGGTTTATATGAAGCGATAAAACGCATTAATCCACCAGTAATAATTGTTTACGGTTCTGCAACTCATCCTGCCTTTGACTATGCCAGGTCCATAGGAATAAAAATCGTTGT
>JAEEGG010008053.1_pt1 | contig 24046 bp, 14 predicted proteins | sample 9134161 | NCBI WGS metagenome assembly JAEEGG01 (sample SAMN16246543, study PRJNA631951) | gut metagenome | biome: gut microbiome; feature: rumen; material: CR-attached | host: Bos | place: Iran: Karaj | collected 2018-10
ATGTATATTTATATGAACGCGTGACCATGAAGCTCTACGTCTACGGCGAGGCCGACTACTACCGGCTCTGCCTGCCCGTCACCTGCAACGGCGAAATCTGCGAGGTGCTACGCTTCCCCGAGGGTTACAACTTCACACCCTATATGGCCAAAAGTGAGATTGACCTCGACGGTATCGGCCTGCTCACCGTCGATGCCTACGAGGTGGTGGGCGTCGACGACGATGCACAGCACGTCACGTTGAACGCCATCGAGGAAGTGCCGATGGGCGACATCATCATGATTCACTCCGACGAGGCCGGTGCCGTACACAACATCCCGCTGACCAGGGCCGATGATGCCTATGTGCGCAAGAACAACAAGCTGTGGGTATCTGACGGGACCATCCGTGGCGGTCGCGACATCTACCGCTTCAGCAAGGAGGGCGACTCATACGTGTTTAAGCGCTCAGATGCCAACGTGATGCTGCCCGACGGCGAGATTTACCTGAAGTACCACAGTGCCACGAATACGGACACCTACTACCTGAGCGAGGAGGATGTTCCCGAGATCATTGCCTTGCTGACATTCCGCGACAGCGAAGACAATCGCCCGCTCATCGAGCAGTACAAGGGCAGGACGGTCAAGGAAGTAGTGTTCGACGGCCACACGTTCTTCAAGAACCACAAGTGGAACACCCTGTGCCTGCCGTTCGACGTCATCGGCGAGAACATCGACCTCTCACCGCTCAGCGGTGCAGACATCTGGGAGCTTGACATTGCCGATAAGAAAGACTACTCTGCCCCAACGGGTTTCGACGAAACTGAGGGCAAGGTAATCCTGAACTTCAAGCCCGCCCGCAACGTAGAGCCGGGCAAGCCCTACCTCTTTGAATGGCGCACGACGGTCAGCGGCGAGATTCAGAATCCCGTCTTTGAGAACGTGACCATCAAGAGTGCCGAAGCCCCCGAACTGACCGTCACCAGTCAGGACGGAAGCGTGCAGTTTGTCGGCACCTATGCTCCTGAGACGCTGATACCCAACACCACTGCCAACCTCTACATGGGCAACGACGACAAGCTGCTCCTTCCCACTGACAACAAAGAGATCAGTCCGTTCAACGCCTACTTCCTTGTTGACATCGGCAACGGTCTCGGAAGACCCGGTGACTCGACTGTCAAGAAGATTGTGATGAACATTTCCGACGGCGACTACGTGGTGCGTGTCATCAGCATCGACATGCCCGTAGCCGTTCAAGACGGTACATGGCACGACCTACAGGGCAGAAAGTACGTTGGTACTCCTACACAGAGCGGCATATACATCATGGATGGCCGCAAAATCATGATCAGATAATGGAACAACTATTACAGTATACTTGGAAGCACAAGATGCTGCCGCTTCGCGAACTGACGACCACCGACGGGCGGCTGGTGGAGGTTATAGATGCGGGGTTACATAACCACAACGCCGGCCCCGACTTCTTTAACGCCAAGGTGAAGATTGGTGGCACGCTATGGGTAGGCAACGTCGAGATTCACGACCGTGCCTCGGACTGGTATCAGCATGGACATGACAAAGACCCACATTACGACAACGTGGTGCTCCACGTCTGCGAGACGATAGACACTGACGTTACCAACTCTAAAGGCCAGTACATCCCACAGCTACAGCTCAGTGTGCCCCAGCATGTCCGAGAGCACTACGAGGAACTACTGAAGACCGACCATTATCCACCGTGCTACCGTATCATCCCCGACCTGACGCGGCTGATGGTTCATTCGTGGATGGCAGCCCTACAGACAGAGCGATTGGAACGCAAGACCGACGACATACGCCGACGGGCCGAGCAGTGCGGAGGTTCGTGGGAGGATGCTTACTTCGTGACTTTGGCCCGCAACTACGGCTTCGGCATCAATAGCGACGCCTTCGAACAATGGGCCATGAATGTTCCATTACAGGCCGTGGGTCACCACCGTGACGACCTCTTTCAGATAGAGGCCATCTTTATGGGACAGGCCGGACTCTTGGAGCTTAACACCATACCCGCCCATTATCAGCGGGATGCCCTCAACGACGGCTACTTCGCCAAACTGCGGAACGAGTATCAATATCTGGCCCATAAATTCGACATGAAGCCGATGGATGCCTCGCTGTGGAACTTCCTCCGCCTCAGGCCCCAGAACTTCCCGCACATCCGACTGTCACAGTTGGCCAACCTATACTATCAGCGCAAGGCGGGACTCAGTGAACTCTTGGAATGTAACACCGTAGAACAGTTGAAACAGCTGCTCTCGTCTCACGTCACTCCTTATTGGGAGACTCACTACACCTTTGGTTCGCTCAGTGCCAAGAACGAGAAGCACCTCAGTTACGGCTCCCTCAACCTCCTGCTCATCAACACCGCCATCCCCATGCTCTTTGCCGTAGGACGTCACCGTCACAAGGAAGAACTCTGTGACCGTGCCTTCGACCTCTTGGAACAGCTGAAGCCCGAAAACAATTACATCATCCGAATGTGGCAGCAATGCGGCCTACCTGTCCAGTCGGCCGGTGATTCCCAGGCCCTCATCCAGCTGAAAAAGGAATATTGCGACCGCCGCGACTGCCTCCGCTGCCGCATAGGATACGAATACCTGAAGCGAGGGCTTTAACCCAAATTTTAGTTCACACAAAATGTCCTCCCCCTAAACAGGGGGAGTTAGAGGGGGTCTTTTTTGTTGGTTTTATTATAGGACTTTTCTGTAGCAGCGGCGGCGCTTGTGCTGCTCGTTCTCTAAGTACTGCCACTGGGCCTGGACGGCGGTGTTGCTCTCCATGTGGACGTGGGTTTCGCCCCACTTAAAGCCGTACTTCTGGTAGATGGGGATGAGGGTGTAGAAGAGGAGGGCGTTGGCACCTTTTGAGCGGTATTCGGGCAGGACGCCGATGAGGAGGCAGTCGACGATGTCGGTTTTCTTCAGGTAGAGGGCCTTGAAGAGGTGCCACCAACCAAAGGGCAACAAGCGGCCCTTGCGGCACTTCTGGAGGGCACGGGTCAGCGAGGGGATGCTGATGCCGACGCCGACGACGTCGTGATTGGGGGTGTTCCAGTCCTCGATGACGCAGAGCATGTCCATCGAGAAGAACTTGAAGTACTCTTTTACGTAGGTATCTATTTGGCGGTCATTCATTTGCGAATAGCCGTAGAGGTTACCGAAGGTCTTGTTCACCACCTCCAGCACCTTGCGGCCATAGCCTTCGGGACCAAACACCTGACTGCGCTTCAGCTGGGGGCAATGCAGGTTGTAACGCTTCTGAACCATCTGCGCCACCTTCGAGAACTTCTCGGGCATGTCGCCTTTGGGTACAAAAGCCTTGTATTCTACGTAGTCGTTGTCCTTCTCGTAGCCCTCCATCTGCTCCATCAGCTTGGGGTAGTACTCATAGTTGTAGATGGTGGCCATCGTGCCCAGCTGGTCGAAGCCCCGGATGAGCATGCCCTCGGGGTCCATATCGGTAAAGCCGAGAGGACCTATGATTTCGGTCATGCCTTTCTGGCGTCCGTAGTCCTCGACGGCTCCGAGAAGTGCACGCATCACTTCGGCATCGTCCACCAGGTCAATCCACCCGAAGCGCACAGCCTTGCGCTGCCACTGCTCGTTGTAGCGGTGGTTGATGATGGCGGCGACGCGACCCACGAGCCGTCCGTCACGATAGGCCATGAAGTACTCTGCCTCGCAGAATTCGAAGGCCGCATTCTGGTCCTTGCTCAAGGTGTGCAGTTCGTCGCTGTACAGATTTGGCGCGTCAAACTTGTTGCCTTTGTACAAGTCGTAATGCAGCTCAATGAAAGCCTTCAAATCCTTCTTGGTTTCCACCTTTTTAATGTCAACTGATGCCATAATTTACTCCTAATTTAGTCTGTTTTACCCAAATATGGGGCAAAGATACACATATTTATTAAAAAAAAGAAAGAAATATTTGGATTTTTCAATAAGTTAAGCTACTTTTGCAGGCAAAAGCAGATAATTATTTATAACTAATTGCAATTAAGTATGAAGAAAACTCTTTTCCTTGCAGCATTTTCGCTGCTCATGTCCAATGCCGTGATGGCACAAGACTGCTGTGCCGATGGCGGTAAACTCAAGTCTTACAGCTTCGTTGAAGTTCAGGGTGGCTTGGAGTGGACAACGACCGATGCCAAGATTGACAAGTTGCTTATGCCCATCGGTGCCGTTTCAGTAGGTCATTACTTCACGCCTGTTGTCGGAGCACGTCTTCACGTGTCGGGCATTCAGGCCAAAGGCCGTTTCGAGAGTATGGACAAAGACTACAAGTGGAACTTCATCACCACTGATGCCGACGTCCTCATCAACCTCACTAACCTGTTCAGCAAGAACTACAGCCATCCGCTGAACCTCATCTTCGTGGGAGGTATCGGTCTGTCCAATGCCTGGAAGAACGACGACATGAAGGAGATTGTGAACAGCAATCCCAACATGGCTCCCCTTGCATGGACCAGCAGCAACCGCCTGAGCCACAACCTGCGTGCCGGTCTGCGTTTGGAGACGAACGTCACGAAGCCCATCGGCGTTTCGCTGGAGTTTGATGCCAACAGCATGGACGACCGCTTCAACAGCAAGACCAACGATGCCGACGACTGGATGATCAGCGGCATGATCGGTCTGAGCTACCGTTTCGGCTACAAGAAGGAGTGCTGCAAGAAGGTAGAGCCCGTCAAGGAGCCGGAGCCCATTCCCGTTGTTGAGCCTGCACCCGTTCCCGTCGTAGAGAAGAAGCTGGTGAAGAAGGTGATTGAGAAGGAAGAGGCCGTGAAGCTGCACAAGGAAGTATTCTACGCTATCCGTGTGAGTGCCAACGAGACACCGAGTGCCATTATGGAGCAGGTTGCCAACTTCATCAAGGAGAACAAGAACACCAAGGTGAGCATCGTTGGCTACGCCGACAAGGGCACCGGTAATCCTACCATCAACAAGAAGTATGCTGCCAACCGTGCCAACCAGTTCAAGGACGACCTTGTGAAGCGTTATGGCGTTGACCCCAGCATCATCACTACCGATTCTAAGGGTGACACCGTTCAGCCGTTTGCCGAGAACGACAAGAACCGTTGCGTCATCATTGACGCCGAGGGCATCCGTGTCATTAAAGAGACTATTGAGGTAGAGGAATAATAGAGATTCAGCCTCTGCTGCAAATCAGCAGGACTTTTTTCCCGTCGGCGAGGGTGGTAGCAAAGATATAAGTGCTACCACCCTCGCTCAGTTTCAGCCGCTTGCGCAGTTCGGCGACAGACAAGGGGAAGTTTCTGACGGCAATGTTGGCCTGCGTCAGGCCCTGAAGGTGCTGACGGAGGTCGTGCTTGTTCATCGTGGTGACGGCATCGATATGGAAGATGCGGCCGGGAAAGTCTTCGGCCTGTTTGTCGGATACGAAGAGGTGGCTGTTTTGGGCCAGTTGGTTGAGGGAGAAGCGGGTGGCTAATTCGGCGAAGCAGCCAGCTTTCATGATGGAGGCGTTGGGGGAGTAGAGGTAATGGGGATTATGAGGCCAATGGGACTCATGAGACTCATGAGACCAATGGGACTCGAACTTGGTGTTATCATTGGCGCAGACGAGGCGGAAAGAGGTGCCTGGGGATAAGAGGATGAGGAGTTCCTTGCACTCGTTGGCTACGGAGACAATGTGGACTTCGCGGACATACTGGGAGCCGAGGTCGGATACGGCCTTGCGCCAGTCGAGCATTGGGGAGAGCTTTATCAGCACCCGTTCGGCCTTTTCTAAAAGCAGGTCACGGATGGAGAGCACATTGGGGGTACAGTCGGAGATGCCGTAGGTACGGCCTCCGTGGTCGTCACGGCGGGCTGGGTCTATATAAATAAGGTCGGCCGGGGGCATCGTTTGCAGGTAGTCCGTACCGTCGCCACAGACAACGACAGCCTGATGCAGTCCCAAAAGACGGAAGTTCTCGGCAGCTATCTCACAGAGAGGGGCTTGTCGTTCTACATAGAAAGCCTCAGCAAAACCACGCGCCATCACCGAGAAGTCGACACCAAAGCCACCCGTCAGGTCGACAAACCGATGGCCACTTCCGGCCATGTCGGCTTTGTAGCGGGCTGTCTGCTCGCTGGAGCATTGTTCCATCGACAGATGAGGCGGATAGACAATGCCCTCCGTAGCCGCCCACGACGGCAATTTCCGCCTTGCCGTCTGCCGCCCCGCTATCTGGTCGAGTGCAAAAGGCAAATCCACCTCAAGGTTCTTAGTCCCCCGAAGTGCCAATTGGCGCACATCGTCATCGGCATGGTTACGGATGAAATCTATCGTTGCCTGATTCATTTACTATTGTTTAGGATGCAAAATTACGAAATAAATGCCAATTATCAATTGTCGTTTATCATTTATTTTGTAACTTTGTACCCAATTATGAAGATATGTGTTTTTTGTTCTGCAAATCAGCAGATAGACCCCGCATTCTTTGCGGCAACCGAGGAATTGGGACGGTGGGCAGCCGAAAACGGCCATTCCATCGTGTACGGCGGTGTAAATCAGGGGCTGATGGAGTGTCTTGCCAAGGCGGCCCACGAAGCCCACGGACGCACCATCGGTGTGATTCCCTCGATGGTCGAGAAGTCGGGAAGGACGAGCGACTACGTAGATGTGGAAATACGCTGCGACAACTTGACAGACCGCAAGCAGCTGATGATGGACCAGGGCGATGTGTTTGTGGCTCTGCCTGGAGGCATCGGCACACTCGACGAGATATTTACCGTTGCAGCATCGGCCACCATCGGGTATCATCAGAAGCCTGTTATCCTTTATAACATAAAGGAATACTGGGCGGGGCTCATTGCGTTGCTCGATGAGCTGCAGCAGCGCGGCATGGTGCGCGGACAGTGGCGGGACTACATCAAAGTGGCCAGCTCCTTGGAGGAACTGGCCAGTATGGTGGAGGAATGAGGCAGATACTATTCCATTAAGCGTTGGGCCATAGCTTGGCCTAAGGCTTCACACTTGGCGATGGTCTCGTCGGTGAGAGCCTGCTTGATTTCTACAGGAGTACCTACCTGCTCGTAATGCAGGCGTTCGTTATTCCACTTTGTGATTTCACCTACAGCCTTCGATGCCCAGCTGAAAGAGCCGAACCACCCGAAGAGGCGGCCCTTGATGTCCTTCTGCGACAGTTCGTCGAGCAGGACGTTCATCTCGTGATAGAGGCCAGTGTTGTAGGTCGGGGCACCTACGATGAGGCCACGATAGCGGAAGAGGTCGCGGATGATATAAGAGTGGTGGGTCTTCGAGACATTGTACATCACGATGTTCTTCAGTCCGGCCTGGGCGGCAGCACGGGCAATGACCTCAGCGGCACGCTCGGTATTGCCGTACATCGTGCCGTAGCAGATGACGAGACCCGGCTCAGCCTCGTACTTCGAGAGGCGGTCGTAGATGCCGATGACTTTTTCGACGTACTGGTGCCAGACGGGACCGTGGGTGGCGCAGATATAGTCGACCTTGACGCCAGCAAGTTTCTTCAGAGCCATCTGGACGGGGGTGCCGTACTTGCCGACGATGTTGGAGTAGTAGCGCGTCATCTCGAGCCAGAACTCGTCGCAGTTCATCTGCTCGTCGACGTAGGCGCCGTTGAGGGCACCGAAGCAGCCGAAGGCATCGCCGCTGAAGAGGACCTGGGGCTGCGGCGACGCCGCAGCACAGTCGACGGGAGCCGACGGGACGCAGAGCGTCATCATGGTCTCGGGCCAGTGGACCATGGGGGTGAGGACGAACTGGAGCTGATAGGTGCCGAGAGAGAGGGTGTCGGCGGGTGAACCGCTGACCGCGTGAAGGCCAGTGGTGAGGTGGTAGAAGCCGGCCATCATGTCGAAGGTCTTCTTGTTGCCGATAATCTGGATGTCGGGATAGAACTGGCGTAGGAGTGCCAGAGAGCCGCTGTGGTCGGGCTCCATGTGGTTGACCACGACGTAGTCGATGGGGCGGTCGCCTATGACCTCACGGATGTTCTCGAGGAAGGGCATGAAGAAGTCGACCTCCACGGTATCGATGAGGCACACTTTCTCGTCGTCAATCAGATAGGCGTTATAGCTGACGCCGTTGGGCAAGGGCCAGAGGCCCTCGAAAAGCGTCTTGTTACGGTCGTTGACGCCGACGTAATAGATTTTGCTGATGATTTCTTTCATAGTCGTTTATTATTGGTTTTTCAATTTATTGGCAAATTCAGTGTCGATGCTGTTGCTCAGGCTTTTGCAGCAATTGGCCGAGAAGGTCTGGGCACACTCCATGAGCTTGTCCCACTGCTGTTCAGTCAGTCCGGCCTCAATGTCGGCACGGGTGATGTTGTGGTGGATAAGTCCGTAGACGAAGCCGGCATTGAAGTTATCGCCAGCCCCGATGGTGCTGACGGTCTCGGTCGAAGGCACGGGATACTGCTTGCAGAAGCCCCCTTCGGCCCTGAGCTCTACAGGCTGGGCTCCACGGGTATAGATGAACTTCTTGGTATAGAAGGAAATCTCGCTGCGGTAGACCGAGTCAGCATCCTTCTTGCGGTACATCACCTCGAAATCCTCGTCGGAGCCGCGGACGATGTCGGCCATCTCGTAATTCTCCAAGAGGTTGGGTGTCACCTTCATCAAGTCGTTACGATGGGAGGCCCGGTAGTTCACGTCGTAATAGAGGATGGCCCCATGCTGCTTGGCATAGTCCAAAAAGCCCACCACCTGAGGACGCACCACCGGATTGATGGCGAAGAACGAACCGAAGATGACCACATCGTCAGGCTGCACGTTGGGATAGACGAAGTCGAGCTGGTCGTGGATATGGTCTTTATAAAAGATGTACTCGGCATTGTTCTCTTCATCGAGGAAGGCCAATGAGATGGGCGATTTCGACTCCGGGAAGGTGTTGACGTTGGTGGCATCGACACCATTGTCGGTCAAGTACTTCTTCACGTACTGACCGACCCTGTCGTTGCCAGCCTCACCAATAAACATGGCAGGCAAACCAGCCCGTCCCACAGAGATAATGGCGTTGAATGCCGAGCCACCCGGTACGGCCTGTATGGGCTGATCGCCCTTGAAAATGATGTCGAGAACTGTCTCGCCGATTCCTATAACTTTGCGCATAAGATTGTAAATTTACGTTTCTGGGCGCAAAGTTACGAAATATTTATCATTTTCCGCCATTTTATGTAGCCAAAAATTGCAATGATGACATAAAGAGCGTAAAGACTGGCCTTGAAGGGGATATCCTTGTAGAAATAAAGCGCCGAAGTGACCACGTCGACTGCTATCCAGATGAACCACTGTTCCAGGTACTTATGGGCCAACGCCCAGATGCCGACAATGCTCAGCGCCGTGGTGAATGAGTCGGCCAACGGCACGTTGGAGTTGGTGTACGTGACGAGCAGCCAGTAGATGACGGCCCAGATGGCAGCGATGATTAGGAGCCAAGGGAGAACGAGACGGCGGGGGAAGTGACCCACCCCCTGCCCCTCCCGAACGGGAGGGGAGACTTGATTATCTGATGATGCTACAGGTGATTGAACATCCCTCCCTTTGGGAGGGCTTGGGTGGGCTTGCCACCGCCACCATCCATACACCGTCACCGACAGGTAGTAGAACTCCATGCCGCAGTCGGCGTAGAGTCCTTTCTGGTAGTAGAGCACGATGCCGAGGGCCTGCATGGCGAAGCCTACTGCCCACATCCAGACGCTGGCCCTATATTCCAAGAGAATGTAGGCCAGGCCGAGGACGGTAGTAACGATGTCGAGCCAATGAGATGTAAGGAACTCTGTCATAATTCTATAATCAGAACCGTAACGTCAGGCTACCCATCATGTTGAAACCTGCCATCGGAATGAAGCCTATCTGGTAGTAACGATTGTCGTTGGGGTGGCCATAGCTGTCGCAGATGGCGGAGTAAACCCAGCCGTTGGCGGCATAGCGACGGTTGAATACGTTATTGAAGTTCAGACCGAAGATCATCTCTTTGAATATCGAACACTGAACATTAAACGTTGAAGGTTTCACCGTATAATTCAGTGAGATGTCGGAAACGGAGTAGCAGGGCAGTGAGCGGTCGGCATTCTCGGTGTTGTCGAGATACTGGCGGCTGACGAAGTTGGTGTGCCAAGTGGCTGACAGTCCCTGCCAGTGCAGATTGGCAAAACCGTTGAGGATGGTGGAAGGGCTGAAGGCCAGCGTGGAGTTGTCGTAGTGGATGGTCTGCGAACCGTTGTCCCAATCCTCGACTACCTCGTCGAAGTCCTTGATCTTGTTCTGGCTCAGGGCGGCATTGCCTTCGAGCGTCAACCACGGGGTGACGTCGATGCCTGCCTGCAGTTCTATACCCATACGGTAAGAGTCCTTGATGTTGGTGGTCAAGTTCTCGCCGATGTCGCTCAGCAGACCCGTCTGTACGAACTGGTCCTTATAATCCATATAATAAAGGTTCACGCCCACGCGCACGATGTCGTTGTTGAAGGTGTAGCCCACCTCGTAGTCCATCAGCGACTCTGCCGACGGGGCCGGATAGGAGCCGTTGTCTGTATAATTGTTACGCTCCGGCTCGCGATGACTCATGGCGACAGAGCCGTAGACGCGGTGACCACTCATCGCCCACGAGAAGCCAGCCTTCGGGTTCAGGAAGTCGTACTTCTTGTCGATGTCGAGCTGCTGGTTGTAGTAACGACTGCCCTCCTCATAGAATTTATCGTTGTAGCCGTCGGTCTTGTAGCCCACGTGACGGTACTGAATGTCGCCAAACACATCCCACTGCTCCGTCAGATGGTAGGCGGCCTTCACGAAGGCGCTGCCGTCGAGCTTGTGGGCGTCAGAGTCGTAGTAGGTATAGTCGCCGTTGGCCAAATACTTCTGGTGCACGACGCTGTTGGCGATGTAGTTGATGCGGCCGAAGTGGTTGCCGTCGAAGTTCTGAAGGGACAGGCCGCCAATGACATCCCAACGTTCGTCCTTGTAGTTGGCGTTCCACACCAGTCCGTAGGTGTGCTGCGTCACGCCCTTCTTACGCACGAAGTCGGACCTCTTGATGATGTTGCCCTCCGCATCGTTGACGGCCAGACCGAATTTCGACAGCTTGTTGTTCGGCCGGAACTCCTCGTAGTAGCCGTAACCGTAAGTGTAGTGCAACGAGGCTGTCGTGCTCCAATGGTCGTTCAGCGTCCAGGCCATCGACAGGATGTTATGGTTCTGCCAGAAGTTGTCGGTCGTCTTGTCCCAAAAGGAGCCATCGGCCATCTTGAAGCGGTTGGTCATGTAGTTGCCGTCAGCATCCTGAGCGAAGTTGCCGTCGGCATCGTAAGCCAGCGTCTCATAGAGCGTGTTGTACTTGCCGAGACCGGCCTCCCACATATCCTTATAGGTCTTGATGCCCGTCTTCGCACCGTAGGTTCCGTCCATCAGACTCAGGTCGTTATCGCCGGCGGTAATGCCGTTCCAGGCCTGGCCAGTGCGCTCGAAGTTGCCGATGTTCTTGTAGCGGACGGCAACACCATCGGACAGCCAACTGATGCCGCCATAGTAGGAACCGCTGCGGCCACTGGTGCCGTGAACGAAACCGTCGGTCGTGGTCTGGCGGTAGGCACCTTCCAAAACCCAGTGGTCCCAAAGCAAGCCCGAAGAGAGACTGCCGCCGAAGTTCAATGTGTTGAAGGAGCCGTAGCTGGCACTTACCTCAATGCCCGGCGTCTGCTGGGGTGTAGCCGTCTGCAGAGCCACCGTACCGCCGAAGGCACCGTCGCCATTGGTCGATGTACCTACGCCGCGCTGTATCTGGACGCTGCCCAACAGCGAAGCATAGCCATTCATGTTGGCCCAGAACACACACTGGTCCTCGGGCGAATTGAGGGGCACACCGTCGAGTGTCACATTGATACGCGAGTCTCCGGCACCACGAATACGCATATAGGTGGTTCCCGTTCCCACACCGTTTTCACTCCACGCCATGACACCCGGCGTCTGCGAGAAGAGGAAGGGCAGTTCGCGTCCCGTCTTCGAGAAATCGCTCAACTGCTTCTTCTTAATGTTGCTCACGGCAAACGGTGCATTTTTCTGCGCCCTTACGCCACTGACCACCACCTCAGACAATTTTTCTACCTTTGTTGAATCATAGTGCCATTTTTCCTGTGCACCTGCTGCCACCGCCACGGCCAAGCCCACGGTCAGCAAAACAATCTTTCTCATACTTCTGTTGTTACCTTTAATTAATAAATAATGTAAAGGGGAGTCCTGTGATAAAACTACTATCCATCCCTACGTCGGCATTGTCCGAATCAGGTTTAGAGGGTATCATCTCAGCCCACAACCGTGAGCACCCCTTGAATTTGTGGGTGCAAAGGTACGAAAAAAAGGAGAACCCCGCAAGGATTCTCCCGTTTTTTTGCTGTTTTGCCTTTCTGGCACTTACTGACTCCGTCCATTTTTCCACTCCGTCGGCTTGATGCCGAATTGTTTGGAGAAGCACTTGGTGAAGTATGACGGGCTGGAGAACCCTACGCGGTAGCACACTTCGCTTACGCTCAGGTCTGTCTCGCGCAGCAACTGAGCCGCCCGCTTCAGGCGCACTATCTGAATCATCTCGTTGGGTGTCACATCGGCCAGCATCTTAATCTTGGCAAACAGGCCGCTGCGCGAGATGGCCAGTTGTTCGGCCAGGAAGTTAACGTTCAGGTCGGGGTTGTCGAAGTTCTGCTGTATGAGGTCATTCATGCGGCTTAGGAAGTCGTTGTCCGTCGGATTGTTGGCAATCTCAGTCACCGGCTCCAGCGGTTCGTGGCTGAAGCGTTCGCGCAACCGGTGGCGCATCTCCAACGTATTGCGGATGATACCCTCCAAATACTGGATGGAGAAGGGCTTTTCCACGTAGGCATCGGCACCGACGTCCATGCCCTCCACCTTCGCCTCGTCATCGGTCTTGGCGGTAAGCATGATAAACGGTATGTGGCTCGTGTCAGCATTCTGTCGCACCCGGCGACACAGCTCGGCACCGTCCATGCGGGGCATCATCCAGTCGCTGACAATCAGGCTGACCTCGTGCTGCGCCAGCTTGTCGAGGGCCTCCAACCCGTCGTGGGCCGTCAGCACGTTGTATCGGCCGTTGAAGTGGGAAGCAATGTAGTCGAGCATGTCCTGCTGGTCGTCGACGAGGAGGAGGAGACCCTCCCCCGACCCCTCCCTGTTTAGGGAGGGGAGATGAGCATCATGAAGACCTTCCCCCGACCCCTCCCTGTTTAGGGAGGGGAGAATGGGATCATGGGACTGCTTTATTGGTAGTACGACCGTGAACTTGCTGCCTTGACCTACCTCGCTCTCTACGCTGATGGTGCCACCATGCTGGTTGACGATGTTGCGCACTATCGACAGGCCGATACCCGTACCAGGTTTGTTGTCGGCAGCCTGATAGAATGGCTGGAAGATGCGCTCACGGTCCTGTTCGGTGATGCCAATGCCGTCGTCCTCTACCTCGATGCGGAAGTTGCCTGTGCCGGACTCCTCGAAACAGCGCACGCTGACGCGGCTCTTTGTGTACTTGTTGGCATTGCTCAGGAGGTTGCTCACCACCTTGGTTACGGCCTCAGCATCGACGATGGCCGTAAAGTACTCGTCAGGATAATCAACGGTAAACTGCCGCCCAGCCTGCTGGAACGTCGGGGCGAAGCGTTCGCAGACGTTGTGCATCAGCTGGCAGATGTTATGCGGAGCAAAGCGCATAGGCATGTCCTTCTGCTCCACCTTGCGGAAGTCCAACAGCTGGTTCACCAACTCCAGCAGCCGATGGGTGTTGCGGTCGATCATCTGTAATTCCCCACTCTCGACTTTTAGCTTCTTCTTCAATTCTTCCAGCGGTCCGATGATAAGCGTCACTGGTGTCCGTATCTCGTGGGCAATCATCGTGAAAAAGCTGAGACGAGCCTCGCGGGCTTCCTGCTCCTTGGCTTCCGACAGTCGCCGTATCTCCTCCTGGTGGCGGTGCTCGGCACGGTGCAGACGAAGTCGGACGTAGTACCAAATGGCCCCCAATAATAATAATAGGTACACGAGCCGTGCCGGCCACGACCACCAGAACGGTGGACTGATGACAATGCTGACGGTAGCCTCTTGCTCCGACCACTGGCCGTCGTTGTTCGTTGCCTTCACCCGGAAGGTGTAGCTGCCCGGCGGCAGGTTCGTGTAGGTGGCTTTCGTCTGCGAACCCACGTAGTTCCAGTCACGGTCGAAGCCATCCAAGCGGTAGGCATACTGGTTCTTCGACGGCGACACATAGCTCAGTGCCGCATAGCGGAGGCTGAACATGCGGTCGCTGTAGCTCAGTTTCAGCTTCCCGCCATAGGGTAGTGCCTCAGCCATCAGTTCGTCGCCTACCGCCACTGTCTGGTTGAATACCTCCAACCCTGTGATATAGACCTTCGGCAGCAGTTTGTTGGTATGGATATTGGCAGGCAAAAAGCGGCTATAGCCACCTGCCGTACCGAAATAGATGTAACCACGGGAGTCGCGGAAACCCGCATCGGGCTGGAACTGCGTACCGACGAGGCCGTCTTCGCGGGTGAACATAGAGTGATCCATGATTCCCTGTTCATTGTTCATCAGGCTCGAAGCGCCTCGGAACCTCAGCACACCCTTCTCGGTAGCTAACCACAGTTCGTTACCATCGGCAGACTCCACGATGCTGCTCACCCTGCCGTCGAACACCCGTCGGAAGTTGTCGCTCTCAGGTCGGTAAAGGCACAGGCCGCTCTCTGTTGCCACCCACAAATGTCCGTCGCGGGCCGCAAATACGCAGTTCAGTTCCGTATCGTCCAACGAGGTAGCATCGTTGCTGTGCTGGTATTGTTTCCACGTCTTGCCGTCATAGCGGTAGAGTCCGCCGCCCTGGGTGGCAATCCAAAGCCGGCCTTGACGGTCGGTAGTCATGCTGACGGCTACGCCCGCCAGTTCCTTGACGAGCTCGAAGCGGTCGCTGGCCCCGTCGTAGCGGCAAAGGCCTGTCATCGTGGCCACCCATAACTGCTGCCGGTCGCGATAGATGACGTAGCTGCTGTTGTCGCGCAGTCCGTCGTCCGTCGTATAGTGACGTATCGCCCCATTACCCGACAGCCGATAGACACCGCCAGCATAGGTACCCACCCACAGATAGTCACCGTCTTGCTGCAACGCATGGACATTCTCGTGAGCCATGACTGCCCGTCCAGGGTAGTCATGCTCTGCACCGTCCACGATACAGCTCAGACCCGCATCGTCGCTGGCTATCCACAGACGGCCCGATCCGTCCTCGCAGAACCGTGAGATGACATGTCCCGGCACACGCTCAAACCTGTCCAACACGTCGTTCAAGTAGCAAACACCATCATAGAAAGTGCCCAACCAGAGGCCGCCCTCGTGGTCACGCTCAATGGAGTAAACAAACTTTGGCGTGTCCCAAAGTGCCGTCTGCCCGGTCTGCATGTCGTAGGCTACCAAGCCCTCGTCGCAGCCAATGAGGACGTAGCGCTGATCGTATTCAAAGAGTTTGTGGATATGATGCCCCACCCCATCACGTACAGGACTCAGAATCTGTTGGGGTGCCTTGTTGTCGGCCATCAGCATCAGGCCCTCCTCCCAAGTACCTACCCACAACCGTCCGTCGTGAGTCTGCAGCCGGTCACCACGCCCCGTCTGATGGCCCTTCATTCCCTCCAACCGGCGAAAACGCTCTGTCCGGGGTGAGAAACTGAAGACGCCACGTGCCGTGCTCAACAGCAGCGAGTCGCCTTCTGTGGTGAGCGACATGACAAACTGGTCGATGCCGTTCTCAGGGATGCGGAACACTCTGACCTGCACACCATCGTAGCGGCACAGGCCCTTGTCGGTACCCAGCCAGATAAACCCCTGCCTGTCCTGCACGATGTTGCGCACCGTGTTGGAGGGCAATCCGTCCTCGGTCGTCAGCCGCCGCAGCGTCTGCCGCCCCTGTGCCCATGCTCCGGCAACAGCCATGAGCAGCCCACAAAAAAGCACCACGATTCTTTGCTTCATGGTGCAAATATAGTCATAATTCCGCAATTACGTATCAGTTAGTAGAAGAAATTTTCAGTTCGTAGGGATATGTGGGGTTGGGAGCAGGCTTGTTGCCATAACCACCCCATGAGAGCATCTGGTGCTCTTGTGGAGCACCCATCACAATGAAGTAAAGTTTCTTGAGCGTTGTGCCTTTAGGAGTACGGAAGGTTGTGGCACCGACGGGGGAATAGATTTCACGGTCGTCAGTAGTGATGCCGACAAAGCCGTAGCGGAGTTGGTGAAGGGGCGAGGGACGGAAGGTGACTTTGGCGGTACGACTGACCGGCAGTTCGATGGCGTTAAAGCCGTATGCCTCTGGGACGTTCTTGGGACGGAGCCAACCACCCTTCAACGTATCAAGCTCAGTAGAGAAGGTACAAGCATAAGGACGGGTCTCGCTGCGGGCATGATGGAAGTCGAAGTTCACCAAGTGCTGGTAGCCCTGGAACATCTCTTCGTTAAACTGGCTCTGCGAGAGGCCGTACATCCGCTTATAAGTGATGACGGGATCTTCGCCACGCTTGCCTTGCCGATAAAGTTCAGCTATGCTTTTCTTGCCATGCAAATCACTCCACCACTGGATAACATAAGGCGAGTGGTAGATGTTCTCACCATCGAGATATGCCTTATGGGTCAGTTTTCGGAACGCCTCGAAGTGGTAGTTCTCGTCGCGCAGCCAGTTGGGGTTCACTTGCCAGAGCATCCACTGCGAGGTCATCTCATAGAAGCCAGTGCCGCCCCAGGCATCGCCTACACTGTCGGCAGGAATCTGCAACTGGAACGAGTGTCCCAGTTCATGGGCCATGCAGTTCATCGTCTTGTCTTGTATGCGGTTGGGGGCCACCCAGAGTCCACCGATAAAATTGTCGTAGGTTCCACCGTAGGCTGTTCCGTCGAGGGAGTACATCACCATGACCATCATCTTGTAGCGGTCGGCTTTAGAACCGGGACATGTAAATCCCAACGTATCATGAAAGAAGGTGTAGAACGACTGGACACGTTCCATGAGCACTGAGAGGTTGAAGGCCATAGGCTTGCCTTCAAGCTGCGGAGGACTTTGCAGATCATTGCCGAAGCCGCGTTCCCAGAAGAAGATGCAGTCGCGGGTCTCGGCCGAGCGCTTCCAGCACCACTTCGAGGTGTCGGCCTCGAGATTCATTGAGCGCAAGTCTTCGGGAATATAAACTTTTTTCTGTGCATGCAGGGGGCACAGACCAGCTAATGCCCCAATAATCAGTAATACTGCCTTTTTCATTTCTTTATCTTGGTGTTGATTTCATTCATAGACGCATGGCCTTAAGGAATGCCTGCTGTGACTTGTTGGGACTGGCTATCCGCCGGATGCTCCAGTCGGTGGTGTCGATGCGGAGGCCGGCAGGAGCAAGCAGACGGTCGTAGTCGATATCGGCGGTGGTGTCTACCAAGCGACACATCTCAGGGAGGGGATCTCCTGCAACCTCAGCGACAGCAGCCCAGAACTCTTCTTCCGAAAAACCTCGCTTCAGCTCAAGATAATAGCGGTTATAGAGCAAACGCATCACATCGTCGAGCGAATGCTGCTGTGCAGTCTTCTCACGGATGGCCACATCGAGCAGCAAACCAATGACCGGCCCCTTGAAGTAGTAGTTCACTCGCACGTCGCGGGCGTTGTCATCGGTGTTCATGAAGTTCAGCCAGATGTCGTAGCTACTCTGCCGCAAACTCATGTGGCGCTGTCCCTCATAGGGGGCATAGAGCGAGAAATAGGTGGACAGCAACTCCAAAGCCTCGTCGGTAGTAGTGATGCCGGCATACTGCAACAGTCGGAACTCGTAGTAGCACGTCAGCCCTTCGCTTACCCAAAGCATCGGGGTGATGGCCTCACGGTCGTAGTCGAGCGGCCACAGCTCCGTGGGGCGTATGCACTTCACATTATAGAGATGGAAATACTCATGTGCAACGAAAGCAAGGAACTTAACATGTGCCCGACGGGACGAGAAACGATAGTGACCGTCGGTATAGCAAGCCTGAGAGTTCAAATGCTCCAGACCGCCGACACCCTTACCCATGTGGATGAGACAGTACTTGTCGTAAGGGACATGTCCCATCAGTTGAGTGGCGGCACTGACGATGCGCTTGAAAGCGTCCTGCAGACCACACTCCTCAACGCCGTCCGGGGTTTCCAAAGCAAATTCATAGTCATGGCCTTCGTGGGCAAAGTGTGATGTGTAATAGTTGCCTAACAGGAGAGGAGAGTCGTAAAGCGTATCGAAGTCGGGAGCAGTAAATGTGTTGGTATCATCAACATGGGGTCTCAGGCCTGTGGCGATGTGTTGCCAGTGCTGCGGCATCTGGAAGGTAACGGTGACAGGATGCTGGATGTCGCCATCAACATGCATGAAGACGCCTGGTGGAGCGACAAAGGCGATATTGGGCTCCACGCGGCTGGAAGCCACGTCGCGCTCATTAGCGTAAATGCGGTAAGAGACTTTTGCACAATGGTCTTCGGGCAGTTGGATGCGCCAGCGGTTCAGGCCGTCCTTGCGCCATGTTAACGGATTGCCTTTGCTGTCGGTTGCAGAAAAGTCGCAAAGGTGCTTGGCAAAGTCGAGTATCTGATAATAGCCTGGAGCCCAACGGGGCATATTGAGCACCAACTCCCGAGTGTTAGGCATCTTTTCCGACGTGTCATCGCCAACCTTTAGCCCTTGTTGGTAGTCGAGCGTTACGTGGAGATAGTGGTTCGTGGTGTCAGGAGCCACATAATAATGCATCTCATATTTCACTTGTGCCTGCAAGTCCAGCAAGGACACCAACAGCACCAGCATCATTACAGCAAACCTTTTCATAGCTTTATTTTCTTGCCATTGACGATATACAACCCATGACGCGAAGGCGCAACCACCTCACGACCTTGCAGGTTGTAGACTTTATCATTTGTTATTTCTATTTTATCATATAGACACGAGGTGCCGCTGATGCCTGTCGGGTCATTATAGTCAATACCCGTCAGCTCAGCACCCGACTGACCGCTCGTGATGTGAACATGGAAGACGAAGCGTGCTATGGCCTCCTTGCTATTAGCCTGCTTGTAGCGCAGAGCCTGACCGATGGTGTACTCATTACCTTGCTTCACCTTGCCGGGATACTGGCCGATGTTGAAGGTCAACGACGTGGCGTTCATTTCGCTGTAAATATAGCCATTGGAATAAGGGCTGACATTACCCGAAGCGTTGAACCAGTGGCCATAGCCATTGGCCGTCGAGGCATTGTTAACCAAGTCCAAGGTCTTAGGATTCAGGGGGTAGAACATAATCTTGCCCACGGAGGGGCCGGCAGCCGAATAGCTAACCATCTTGCCAGCAATGTCGGTAGTCTGCATCTGGAAGGCGGTGCCCAACTGTGCCAAGGCATTACCACCAACACTGACAGGAACGGCATCGTAGCTGTTGAGTTGGGGCAGATAGACATCATAGGTCAGCGTGATATCAGCAACCTCTCGTCCGTCGATGTTCGACTGCACATATATCTTAGCCCGTGAACCAAGGTCGGTGCCTTCCAGCTGGAAGCTGTAAGGCCAATGCTCGGCATTGTCGGCCTTCTCGGTCCACTTGTGCTGCACGTACTTCTTGGGAGCGGGCGACACGATGAGCCACAGACGGTCGACACCTTCGGGCACGGTCATCGTGACGTCCTCTGTTACCTCAGTGGTACCTTGACAGTAAAGGCTGTCTTCGTTGAAGTACTGACGGGTGCCGTCCTTCATCAGGGCCACATAGCCTAACCGGAAAGCCCGCTGGCTGGGTGATGCAGGACGTATGTAGTTAGTACGGGTTGTCTTTGTCCATTGAGTCTCGCCGCCCATCATTTCTGCTGGGTCTCCGTCGGCCAGCTTGGCAGCCGGACGGAGGGCGGTGAAGTGGGTGGTAATCTGCGTACCAGCCTGGGGCACCTGCAAAGGCACGACATTGAAACCAGTGGACTGCGGTGTCGAAGCCAAAGCCACCTGATAGGTCTTGTCGGCAGTCTGCACACACTGGTAGTCAAAGTCACCGATGTAGGGGCTGCGGTAAGGCTTACAAGCCTCCATGTCCCAGGTTGCGCAGTGGGCAGCATAGTCGTAGTAGAGACGGAAAAGCCCATTGGCATCGAGTCCCTTCAGCGCCATCAGTGCCTGATTGAAATCGGTGGCATTGCCGCTACTCTGGCCAGTCATGGGTTGGTTCCACACCTGAGCTACAGTGGTGATATCGTTATAGTATTCATTGATGAAATAATGGAACCAGTAGCTCTGATAGCGGTGCCACTCATGAGAAAAGGCATAGTTGTGCGACTTACGGAACACCGAGATACTCTGGTCGTACATCTGGTTGGGGTACGACTGGGCGGCCTGCCACTGAGCCGTCTGTTCCCAAATGGCCTGACCGTTGCCGCAAGCTAAGTGGAACCCTGTATTGTCGGTCGAGGAGTCCTTGTGACCGCTGTGCTCGGCATAACACATGTAGTGGAACGAGTGGCCCACCTCGTGCGCCACCGAATGTCCCACAGGCTTGCTGGTTGAGGGACTGAGCCACAAGGCACTAACTTGGAAGTCGTAACCGCCACCATAGCACACCCAGTCGGTGGTGTGGTTCATCAGCACCATCACTTTGTACTTAGCCAGGTTCGACTTCACGGGGTCAACAAAGCCGAGCTTGTTGATTTCGAGGTCATAGAACGCCTCGCATTTCTTGAGCAAGTCCTGCTCGTCCACACGGTAGGCCGACGGCGACTTCGAGGGCAGGGTGTTGCCGTAGAACTTATCCCAGAACACGATGACGTTGTCGGACTCCACGCTGCGGCTCTTCGACCACGTGTACTTGTTGTCGGGGTCACTCTCTTTGTAGAGCAGCGTGTCCGTGCGCTGCTGGCGCCATTCCACAGGGATGTAAACGGTCTTCTGCGCTACTACGTAGCTTACTGATAAATGAAAGATGACAAATGATAAAGCTATCACCTTCATGACTTGGTACTTTTTCTTCATAACTATCCTATTTTTATCCTTTTACTTCACTTTCCATTCCAGCACACCGCCTGAGACGCCTTTTTGCAGCTGGACCACAATCTTCAGTTCCTGCGTCGTAACAGGTCTGAAGTCCACCGAGTTGTAGCAATCCTTGCGGACGGTGAACGGCGAGTGCCCTTCCACCTCACGCCACTGGCCATCGTTGGCACGGTAGTAGAGCGTCCACGACTCAGGTACCCGGAAGTCGCCATCGTAATGGTCGAAGTCAAGCCAGTAGACCTGCACGTTCGACACCTCATAGGGCTTGTCGAACTTGTAGCTGATGGACTCCTTCGTACTACGCTTCAGCCACCAGTAGTGGTAGGGCTTCGACGTGTCGCTGCTGCGCTTCGGCTCCCATTGGTCGTTCACGCCGCTGGCACCCAAGTCGGTCGGTGCCGTTTCGGGAGCATCGTTCTGGATGGGGCCGCGGTTGCTGAACGTCTGTGCACGGCTGGCGATGGTACTCTGTGGGATCATGACGGCCGCCGTGGGCGTCGAGGCTATCCACACTTCCATAGCCTGCGGGCCGCAGTTGTTCCACACAGCGTAGGGAATGGCTCTCATCTGCACATCGTCCACATTGCCGTCACGACGTACCATCTTGGCCTTGGCGTCGATAACCGAGATACCGCCCAACAGCTCGGGCATATAGCTGACCTTGAATTCTTGGTGATTATCGGAGGGCAGATACATGTTGAAGACAGACTTGCAACTCTGGTCGCCTGCTTCTATGCAGTAGACGATGGGGCCGCGCTCCAAGGCCACCTTGCCGCGCAGGTCCTCGGCATTGTCGTTGGCCACGATGCGGCGCACCTCCATCGGCAGGTTCAGTTCGATGACGTCGCCCTGCTTCCATTGGCGGGTGATGGTAAGGTAGCCGTCGTCCGGGGGGGTGACGGCAATGGAATTGCCGTTTACGGAAAAGGTGGCGGTGAGGTGCTTGTTGTCGGCGTAGGTGTAGAGGTTGGAGGGAACGGCCTGGTTCCTCAGCCAACCGGGGGTGCGCAGTTTGATGGCAAACTTACCGCTGCCTTTTATGACCTTTATTTTCACGTTCCCATTCCACGGGTAGTCGGTTGTCTGCTCCAGTTCCACCTTGCCCACCTTGGCACGGCCTTGGGCATAGAGGTTCACGTAAATGTCGCTGCCCTGGGTGGCATACATATAGCCGGGCACCGAGGCGATAAAACGGGTGATGTTGCCCGGACAGCAGGCACAGCCGAACCACCGTTCGCGGTTGTGCTCACCGTCTGACTCCAAGGGGTTATCATAGAAGAACTTGTCGCCGGAGAGCGAGACGCCGCTTAATACATTATTATATAAGGCCCGCTCACAGACATCGATGTACTTCGACTGGCCCGTAGCAAGGAACATACGATAATTCCAGTAGACGTTGGCAATAGCGGCGCACGTCTCGCAATAGGCGGTATGCGAGTTCAGTTCGTAGTTGGGGCCAAAGCCCTCACCCTGCGGACGGCTGCCGATGCCGCCGGTGATGAAGAGCTTCTTCGATGCCATGTTTTCCCAGATGCGCTCCAAAGCATGGAAGTAGGCGGTGTCACCTGTCAGCGCAGCTACATCGGCCACACCGGAATAGAGATAGCCGGCACGCACGGCATGACCCACAATCTCGTCCTGCTGCAGAATGGGCTTGTGGTCCTGCGAATACATACTCGGTGCATGACCGTCGGTGCAGCGTCCTGTCTCGTCGACAAAGTACTTGGCACCCTCTAAGTACTTCTTGTTGCCCGTCACCTTGTAAAGCTTGCACAATGCCATCTCGATGATGGGGTGCCCGCCGGGACGGTGTATCTGCCCCTCGTTGGGGCCGAAGGTGCGGCAGACGAGGTCAGCATTCTTGATAGCCACATTCAGGAAGGTCTTCTTGCCAGTGGCGCGATAATGGGCCACGGCACTCTCTATCAGGTGACCGCTGTTGTAGAGTTCATGCGAGTTGATCTTCTCCCACTTATGGGTGCCCCACCAACCGCTCAGACGGGTGCAGTTGTTGGTGACGCAGGTAGTCAGGTAACCGTCAGGCTCCTGTGCCTTGGCAATGAGGTTAATGACGGAGTCGAGATAGTGGTCCAACTGGCGGTCGTACTTTGCGGCCAAGGCATACGAAGCGCCCTCGATGACCTTATAGGGGTCAGTATCGTCAAACGAGAAGTCGCCCTTGTGCTCACCTTTGACAAGACCGGCAGCCAAGGCGAAATTGTCGAAGCGCCCGCTCTTCTCACACTCCCGGAAGGCGGAGGGTATCGACACCGTGCGATTCACCTCGATGCGGGGAGCCCAGAACCTATCATTCAGATGTACCTGTGTGAAGGACACCTCGGTGATAGGGGCTGTCTGTTTGGAAGTTGCCGTCACCTGTAGCGTCAGGGCCAGCATACCCGCAATCAGTAGTGCTTCTTTTTTCATCTTGTTTTAGTATCTTTAAGTTTTATGCTGCAAAGTAACGAAGAAAATGCCAAACGGCGTGTCAAGATAATCCAAGACAATGGAAATATCGTCTATCAGGACTGAAAATATCGTCGGTTAGACTTTTTTTGCATTGGCTTAGACGGAAATTGCACGGAGTTACGGAAATCTTTTGTATCTTTGCACCGTTAACATCGAAAGGTATCACTCAATGAACCACTTTAGACTAATCCTGATGACCGCCGCCCTACTAACCTGCGGCATCCTCCAAGCCAAAGAAGCAACCGTGACGTCGCCCAACGGAAGGCTTACCGTAACTGCTACTGACGAAGCAGGACTCACGCTGCGTATGACGCTCGACGGCAAAACAATTGTAACCATGCCTGTAGCCCTCAATACCAGCCGCAGCATCCGTTCCGTGCGCCGCAGCACCATCAGCGAAGACATTAAGGCGTCATTTTATCGCCAGAAGCACTTCACGGTAAAGGCGAACCAGATAGACCTGAAACTGAACGACGGTTTCGGCCTGCATCTGCGAGCCTACGACG
>JAEEGG010008055.1_pt1 | contig 24044 bp, 25 predicted proteins | sample 9134161 | NCBI WGS metagenome assembly JAEEGG01 (sample SAMN16246543, study PRJNA631951) | gut metagenome | biome: gut microbiome; feature: rumen; material: CR-attached | host: Bos | place: Iran: Karaj | collected 2018-10
CATATCAGGGTGGTCAGCAGCAGGCTCAGCAGGAAGGTCCGAAGGCTGAGGATATCCAGGACGCCGACTTCGAGGAGGTGAAATAATCCGCAATAAGGAACAATAAGGAAATCATAAGAAAGTGGTGTAATCCAAGTGGTTACACCACTTTTTCTTATCGTTAAATTTTGTTTTTATTCTTGCATATTTCGGATTTTTGGGGTAATTTTGCATCATATTTGCGACACGACTTATTAGTAGAAAAGATTAAACTTATAAATACTTGTCGCTACTTAGATGGTTTAAATAGTAGAAAAGATATGCCTGCATTAAAATTCGAGATTAAAAGGAAGTGCGAAGTCTGTGGAAGCATTTTCATTGCCAAGACGCTTGACTCCAAGTGTTGCTCTGAGAAATGTATGAAGGTTGCATGGAAGCGGAGAAAGGATGAGGAAAAGAAACAAGAACGGCTCAAAGCAATAGCCGACCAGGTTCCTGACTATCGTGATTATATCTCCATCCCTGAAGCTGTTGCCATGTATGGAGTCGGCAGAGATACTTTGTACCGGCTTATTCGCATTGGCCAGATACAAAGCATCAATCTTGGTGCCAGACTGACCCGCATTAACAGGAAAGACATAGACAAGATGTTTCCAAAGCGGTTTGAGAAGCCAAAGAAAGACAAAGATCTTGTTCCATTATACAACATGGAGCCTGAGAACTGCTATACTATTGGCGAAATTTCAAAGAAGTATAGAATAGATGATAGCACGGTTTGGGCCCACATCAGGAAATACTCCATCCCAACCCGCCAGATTGGTAACTATGTATACGCACCTAAAAAGGAAATTGACAAACTTTACAAGAGCTTATGAAGAAACCATTAGCACATACGAAAGTAACGGTAAAACTCCGCAAGTCGCAATATAAGGAAGAATGGTATCTTATTGTTGAAGCCTATCCAGTGGTGAAGGCTGGCAATAAGGTGGAGCGAGTCGTTGAGTCTGTAAATAGGATAATTACCACCCCAATCTGGGACAAGTCCTCCTCTACCCGCTCATCCGGATATAAGCCCAAACGTGACATCAATGGTATCATCATGTGCCGTTCAACACTTGATCAGGAGTCCTGTATCTATGCAGACAATGTGAGAAAGCTACGCCAGCATGAGTATGATAACCAATCACTCTACACTGATAAGGAAAGTGAGATTGCTGCCCAGAACGAGCGTTCCGAACAGGACTTCATTGCATACTTTAAAAAGATTACCTATTCCAGGCATCCCAACTCATCAGATGCCATCATTGTTAACTGGAATAGAGTTGGTGTACTGCTTGGAATCTTTTCTGAAGGCAAGCCCATACCTTTCTCAACTATATCTGTCAAATGGATGGAAGAGTTCAAAATGTTCTTGCTCCGCGCGCCACAAGGAGGCGCAAAGAAGGGACCTATTTCTCAAAACACGGCATCCACATATTTTTCCATACTCAAAGCGGGGCTGAAACAGGCATTTGTTGATGAGTTTCTGACTGTTGATATCAGCGAGAAAGTTAAGAACATCCCAACTAAAGAAAGTCGTCGTGAAGTTCTGACCATCGAGGAAGTTAATAAACTGGCCGATACTCCATGCTCTAACAACATCCTAAGAAGAGCATCGTTCTTCTCTATCCTGACAGGTCTACGCCATTGTGACATCCAATCATTAAAATGGGGACAGCTCGTTAGACATAATGATTCGTGGCGCATAAATTTTGACCAAGAAAAAACCGATGGCGTTGAATATATGCCTATCTCAGACCAAGCTTATGAGTTATGCGGAGAAAGGCGTGACCCTGACAGATTAGTGTTTGAAGGACTTATGGATCCTTCGTGGATCAATCGCCCCGTCAAAAAGTGGATTGAAGCGGCAGGTATCACCAAGCACATAACTTTTCACTGCTTCAGGCATAGCTACGCAACAATCCAGCTCACCAACGGAACAGATATCTATACCCTGAGTAAGATGATGGGGCACACCAATGTAAGGACAACTCAGATCTATGGAAAAATAGTAGATTCAAAGAAAGAAAAGGCCGCACAAGCCATTTCTATCGAAAATCTCAGCAAAAAGAACGAGGACAAGTAGCACCTCTTTCATTTTCAGCAACTTACACACAATTTGGTGGGAGGTTGGAGCGTATTAGCACCACCTCCCACCACTTCTTCCACCACCATTTTTCTTGATTCTTATCCATAATTAGCCAATTTCATATAACCCAAGGCACAAATAACCTTGGTTTATTATTGTTTTCTGCCTTTTCGCGAAAGACAAATAATAATGCACGTTAAATAAATTGGTGATGACATGGTGGAAAGTTAACAAAAAATGTCACTATTAAAATAATCCCGACCTTTGCGTCAGATTTTTAAATTTTAAATGATGACGCAGATAAAAAACTTAGAAGAAATGCCTCAGGCATTGAACTATCTTATTTCAAAGGTAGAGAGCTTAGAAGAGCTGGTGAACGAACTGAGCATCCAGAAAGATGCTCCAGAACAACCTGAATGGATGGATATTGACGGACTTCGCCAATATCTTCCATCCCATCCCGCTAAGCAGACTATCTATGGTTGGGTCAACGATAAGCTTATACCTTATTATAAGACATCTAAGAAGTTGACCTTTAAAAAAACTGAGATTGATGAGTGGCTACACCAAGGTCGCAGAAAGAGTGCAGAAGATTTGCAGCGAGAGGCCAGTGAGTTTATTAACCTCAAAAGGAAGAAAGGAGGTATGATATGATTGATATCGATCATCTTTCCAATCAGATTCATGCAGAAGTGGAGAGGGTTGCTGAGACAGGCTTCCCCTTAGAAGTATACCCAGAGGCTATACAAAAGATCGTATATGAGCTGGTGATTTACGAAAACTTCAACTTGGAGTACGCTTCGGCTATTGTCCTGTCTGTTTTCGCTACAGCCATCGGCAATACTTATCGCGTGAATATCAAGGGAAAGTGGGTAGCAAGTTGTGACATTTATATGATGTTGGTTGGCAGAGCAGGACTCGGCAAAACGCCACCTCTCAACTTCCTGTACAAACCAATCCGCAACAATGATCAGCTGATGCTCGAAAAAGCCCGTCAGGAATACGAGTCGTATAAGCAGCTGATAGGGAAGAAGGAGAATGATATGTCAGAAGAGACAGAGAAGCCCCACGTAGTTCAGACCATCATCTCCGACTTTACACAAGAGGCTATGCTGAGTGTGCATTATGACAATCCTCGCGGTATCGCTCTGGTTGTTGACGAAATTATTGCTCTCTTTAACTCCGCCAAGCGATATAGCACCAAGAGCAACTTGATACAAGACCTTCTGTCTGCCTATAGCGGGAATCCGCTAAAAGCAGTAAGAAAGTCTGAGGCTCTTCCGCTGTACATTCCTATCCCCTGTATCAATATAATTGGCAGTATTCAGACTGGCTTGCTCCACGAAGTAATGACGAAGGAATATGTTTCCAACGGATTAATGGACCGATTCTTATTTGTATACCCCAAGAACAAGAAGATTCCAGAATGGCAACTTGGGGTTGATAAGAAGCTGTGCCCTGATACGATGGGTAAATGGACTGCCATCATCAGAAAAGTTTTAGAGATTCCTATGATTATCAAGGAAGATGGCATAACCATTGAGCCCAAGGTTTTGGAGCTCACAGAAGAGGCCATGCATTATTTCTACTCATGGAATAATGACATCGTCAACAAGATTAACGCTATTGAAGATGACAACGAGGTGGAAAGCCGTAGTATGAAACTCAATGGCAATGCAGCCCGTCTGGCTCTTATACTTCAAGCTATGAGGTGGGCTGTCGGGGAAAGCAGATTAGACTGTATCGACCTCGAGTCAGTAAAAGGGGCCATCCTACTTATTGACTATTTCGAGGATTCCTATCAACGTGTAAAGGCATCACTTCCAGCCGAGTCCTATAACAAGAGTGGAGATGACTGGCTTACGCTTGTTAGTGAAACCTTCACTTCAGCTGAAGCAGAGACTGCGGGTATGAGATTGGGGCTTTCACGTCGAACGGTCTATAGTTCTCTCAAGAGACTAAGTGAGTCCTGTCATCCCACGATAAAGAGAGAAAAACAAGGAGTCTATTCTAAGATTGTGAATGGTTGCACTTCTGCACAATGCACTTCTGCACTCTCGGATTCTGACACGCCAGCATCCTGTAGTGAAGAGAAAGTGCAAAGTGCAGAAGTGCGGAGTGCAGCCGATGCACAGAAAGAAGGCAGCAATGAGTGATTACAGATTCCATCTCCAGAAGTACAAGCCTGGCATAAAGACAGCCTGTCCTGAGTGTAAGAAGCCACGTTGCTTTACCCATTATGTTGACGAAGAAGGCATTATTGTGTTTCCCGACTATGTAGGCAGATGTGACCATGAGAATAGTTGTGGCTATCACTATACCCCTAAGGACTATTTCCATGATAATCCTGATGAGAAGCCGAACGACTGGAAGGATGACACACCTATTATATATAATAAGGTGGAGAAGTCGGCAAAAGCAAAAGAGCAATCTCAGCCCGTAGAGCCATCACTCATTCCCTACGAGTTTGTTCAGAAGAGTATTGCCGGATTCGACATCAATCCTCTCTATACTTATCTATGCGGTGTCTTAGGCAAAGATGAAACCAAGCGAATATTCCAATTGTATATCGTTGGAACCGGGAAAAAGTGGGGCGGCTGTGCTGTATTCTGGCAGATAGACATCAACGGAAACGTTAGAGCAGGCAAACTGATGGGATATAATCCTGAGACGGGCCATCGTGTTAAAGAGCCAACGAGCCAGGTTACATGGGCACACTCAGCACTAAAGTTGCCAAACTTTCATCTGGTTCAATGTCTGTTTGGCGAACACCTACTTCGAGAAAAGCCGACAGCAACGGTTGCTTTGGTTGAAAGTGAAAAGACCGCTCTTATCATGTCTCACTATATGCCAGATTTCTTATGGCTGGCTACTGGTGGCATGGATGGTTGCTTCAATGAGAAAGCGATGCAGGTACTGCAAGGAAGAACTGTAGTTCTCTTTCCTGACCTTGGAGGATGGGATAAGTGGCAGAAGAAGTCACAGGTACTGAAGCCCATTTGTAAGCGACTCATCATGTCTAACGTGATAGAGAAACAAGCCAACGATGAGCATCGCAAACAAGGTCTCGACATAGCCGATTTCTTCTTGATGAAGCCAACCGCTCATGAGATACTGGCCGATATGATAAGACGAAATTCAGCTGTTCAGCTGCTTGTTGACAAGTTCAGCCTGGAGATCTGCGAAGAGGAAGAATATACTCAGACACCATCAAAAGAGAGTCACATATGAGGTTAAGAATTATCAGTATTTTCAGGGGGTTGCAAGTGTATGTTTTGAGTACCTCAAAACCTCTGCCAAAAAGCAGTCATACAGTTAGCATCGTTACCATCAACAGCCCACTTGCACCCCCTGAAAATTCTAAAGACAAAGAATTAGTTAACGACAAAAATTTACTATAATGGAGGCAAAAAAGAAGAAAGGTGGAAGACCACCATTGGCGGAAAGCCAGAAAAAAGATTATGTTGTCAAACTCTGTTTTGACAAGGGACAGTATAACCTGATTGGCTATAAATCCAAGAAGGCCGGATTGAGTAAAGCTGAGTATTGCCGTGAGGCTTCTCTCGACAATAAGATTACACCAACACTCACATCCGAGCAACTTGATGCTCTAAAAAAGTTATCTGGTATGGCCAATAACTTGAACCAGCTGGCCTATCAGGCAAACATCGGACATCTGTCCGACCTTCATTCAACAGCGACACAAGCGTTGTATGAGATCCTAACATTAATACACCAATTAAAAAAGTGAATTATGATTGCAAAGATTAATCCAAACCGCACCTTTGCAGTATTGGCAGATTATACCAACAACAAGGAGAAGGATGCAAGAATCATCGCACATAAGGATGTGTGCATAGTGAACAACCAAGCCATTGCCGACAGCTTCGAGGCTCAGGCATCTGCCAACAGGAGAACCAAGAATCCCTGTAAGCACATTTCGTTGAGTTTCTCACCACACGATGCAGACAGAATGACCGACGACTTCATGGCCAAGATTGCTAAGGAGTACATGGATCGAATGGGCATCCGCAACACGCAGTACATAGTAGTTCGCCACAACGACAAGGCTCATCCTCACTGCCATATTGTCTATAATCGTGTCGATAATGATGGAAAGACGATTAGTGATAGCCGCAACTACCAGCGCAGCCGGAGGATTGCTTATGACCTGACTATCAAGTATGGACTGTACATCGCCAATAAGGAGCAAGACCAAGATGTTAAGCGTTATCGTCTCAAAGGGAAAGATAAGACACGCTACCGCATGAAGGATAAGATCCGTGAGGCCCGTTCTGTATCAAAGAATTGGCAACAGTTCAATACCGAATTGAAGAAGAGGGGTATTGCTATAAACATCTTTTTTCATAAGAACAGCCATCTTATACATGGTATATCTTTCACAGAAGGCATCAGCCATCTGACTGGTGTAAAACTGAACGCGAGTTATCCTATTCTATGCAAGGATTTTGGCGACTTGTTACAAGATATTATCTATGATACCGATATGACTGTGTATACCGCCGCGGCTACTCTCACTGAAGGCATGACAGAGGTTGTCTGTATTGGTTTTGATGCCCTTTTGGAACTGGCTCTTCCCTCACTACAGCAGGGTGTTTCATCCAACATCGGTGGTGGTAGTAGTAATGACCGAGGTTGGAACGACGATGACAAGAAACGTAAGAAAAATGAGAATTATAAATCATTTAAATTTAAGCGATAATGAGTAAAGTTGATAAAGAGTATGTCGATGCTCAAATAGCAAGCATCGAAGAGAAGGTCGAAGCACGTATCAATGATGCTGTCGGACAGGTAAATAATCAAGAAGTTAAAGCAGAGGATTCGCAAGGCGATTTCCCATTCCCAGTTGGCTTCCTGCGAAGAAAAGGAGAAGTTGTTTACTATATGAATGACGATGCTGTACGTACGATTGCATGGAAACTGCTGTTGATGTTTAACGACGCCAAGATCAAACTCATAAAGAAACAGAAAGAAGAAGGGAAGAAGCCACAAGAAGAATGGTATGCCGATGTCTACAACAAGAACGTAGAGAACTGGAAACTAATAACTGATTTGTTTCGTGATTATCTTGGCAAACTGAATAATGTGCAGAAAGAAGTACAATCTCTGAGTCAAACAGTCGCAGCAATCCAGACAGAAATAGCCTCTTTAAAAAAGTCTACCGAGTCTGTTGTCAAGACGTGCAAACCAACAGGTGTATATATCTGTGGTAAGCATATTGCTGGCTGTTACTTCTTCTCCTTCATGATTATTGTATTCACTTTCTTGGGTCTATTCGGATACGGTTTCTTTGAGATGAAGGATAGAGCAAAGCAGGCGAATGTGAAGTTGCAGGTCATCCGCGATGAATACGGCCACGTTCCTGCTGTTCAACGCACCTTTGAGATGCTTGATTCTACCTTCAAGAATCCAATACCTCAAAATAATGACTGATGATATAGAGTGTTGCCTAATTCAAATCACAGTTTATCTCTAATAGTTACTTTTATACTAGGCCAACTGGTCTAGTATAAAAGTGCTTCTGATATAAACTGGTCAATGGCCAGGTAGAAATAATCTTAAAGATATTCTCAACCGTATTCTCCTTCTCATACGGGTTTATTGTATTATGAGCTACCTCACGGAAATCCTCTGACAAGACTTTTTTCAGTCCTTCTTTTATTTGGCTATATGTCGCTGAAACATCAACTATACTTGTCCCTCTTGCTCTTCCTTTTTGTCTTTCACCTATATTCAAAGTAGGAATATGAAATGATGGCGCTTCAACTAAACCACTAGAACTATTACCTATCACAGCAGTCGCATACTTTAATGCAGAATAATAGCGTTTCTTCCCTAGGCTACTTATAGCAAAAGCTTTTTCTGAGTGACCGTTAACATAATGATTTATCTTTGATATGATAACACGGCCATCGGTATCTGAATTAGGTAGTGTGAAAAGCAACTTATAATCGGCATTAACCTCAGAAAGAGATTGTAGTAAGTCTTCACATTGTCTTGCTGCCGTATCCGTTTCCATTGTTACAGGATGAAATGTTACCAACAAGAACTTTTCTCCAAGACAAAAATTAAGACTCTTCTCTAATTCTCGCAATGGCATTACAGGTTCATTCTTAATATTATTCACCCCAAGCGCACCAACATGAAATACGTGATCAGGTTGCTCACCCATCTGAACAATATGTTGGCGGTATTCTTCAGTACTTGTGAAATGAAGATGGCTCAATTTGGTGATAGCATGACGTATTGAATCATCATATGCCCCTTCCGTTATTTCACCCCCAAAGAGGTGCGCTACAGGAATCTTGTATATCAAACATGATTGCGCAGCACATAGCATTTCGTAACGGTCACCAAGGATAACAGCGAGATCAGGTTTTAAGTCTTCTAAAGCATCAGCAAAGCCAATGGTGGCCAATCCCATTGATTTAACAGTTCCATTTGCAGTATCCGAAGAGAGTAACATCTCTACTTTTTTATTTATGCGGAAACCATCAGCTTCTATTTCTTTATATGTCATGCCAAACTCTGGACTGAGATGCATATTAGTTGCGATAATTTGAATCTCGCAATGAGGTGAGTCCGCAACCATCTTCATTAAGCGGCTCATAATGCCATACTCAGCTCGAGTACCCGTAAAAAAGCAAATCTTTCTCATAATTCTATGAGTTCATCTTCAACAAAGTCACGCTTGGCTATTCTGCCAATGACATCATCCCAGTGCATAGGGGATATACCATTACCAGGACGCTTTACAGTTAAATTCTCTTCTGTAAAAACTTCGCCTGCCATAATATCCTTGGCAGCAATAATACTTTTGCGTGCTATTTTAATATTATTTCTTTCTGAGTTGGTTACTTGTTTTATACCATTTCCAATTGCCTGATCGATATTTCGAATAGAATTTACCATAGTCTCCAATTCGGTTGGTTCCAATGAAGCAATATGATCGGGACCAGGAAGAGTTTTATCAAGCGTAAAGTGTTTTTCAATTATCTCTGCTCCCATTGCTACAGCAGCAATAGGAACTTCAATTCCTCTTGTGTGATCGGAATAACCTACACGCACGCCAAAGCATTGTTTTAGTGTAAGCATTGCTTTTAAGTTCACATCGCAAAAAGGAGTTGGATATTCAGTGTTACAGTGAAGCAGAGAAATATCGGATTCATTTAACCCATTTTTTGTTAAAATATCCATGGCTGACTCTATTTCTCCTAAAGAACACATGCCTGTAGACATAATCACAGGAATATTAAGCTTAGCGATTTTACGAAGATATGGTAAGTTTGTTACTTCTCCCGATGGAACCTTCATATAATCCATATCAAAACCTGCTAAAAAATCAACAGAGTCCAAATCGAATGGAGTTGACATGAACTTGATTCCTATATCTCGACAATAACGGTTAAGTTCAGCAAAGTCATCCATGCGCAAAAGAATCTTACGCAGCATTTCCAATTGACTCCCGTCTTCATTTAGATTCTTCTTTTGATAGTCTGCCATTCGAGCAAACTTTGAAGTTATAGTCTCAGGGCTTTTGGTAGTTTGGAACTTTACATAGTCCACCCCACATTTCTTTGCAGCATCTATCAGTTGTCTAGCCATAGCCATGCTTCCATTATGGTTGACTCCTGCTTCTGCAATAATTATTGTTCGTTTCATGTCAGAATTTTAAAATCGTACCACCCCAGCTAAGGCCAACACCAAAGCCAGACACCATCACATTCATCCCGTCTATTATGATCTTTTTTTCAATACACTCTTTTAGACCTATTAATACCGTAGAAGAGACTGTGTTTCCTGTCTCAGCAAGATTCACATAGTATTTATCCTTTGGGAGAGTACAGACCTTTCTAATGGTGTTTAACATGAATTTATTTGCTTGATGGAATACGTAATAATCTATCTGTTCCTTCTCCAAATTGTTTTTTTTCAGGATATCATTCATCATGACGGGAACAGCATCAAGGGTAAAATTAAATATTGCTCCGCCATTCATATAGAGATAGTCATCATACCAGACATGTCCTTCATCATCCTCGATGGACATACCTGTTGGTTGATTATGCCGAGCCGCACCGGTTTTTACAATCAAGTAGTTAGCTCCATTCCCGTCTGTTCCTAAAGAAAAATCACCGATTTCAGCAATTCCATTTGTTGAAATAAGGCAGGCAGCAGCACCATCTCCAAAAATTGAACGATTACTCTTGTCGGTGGGATGCAGGTATTTGTTGTATGTCTCAGCCGTCAGAAGTAATACATTCTTTGCGATTCCTGCTGCAATTAGTCCCTTTGCCAAGGCCATACCATAGATGCAACCAGAACATCCCAAATTATAATCAAAGGCACCAGAAGAAGTTGGTATTCCTAATTTGTTTTGTAGTATACAAGCTGTAGAAGGCAAAAAATAATCTGGGCTTTGCGTACAAAGCATTATGAAATCTATTGATTTTGGATCTATATTATACTCTTTGAATAGTTTTCTTGCTGCCTTTTCTGCCATGTCACCTGCGGTCTCATTAGCAGATGCTATGTGTCTTAAGTCAACACCGACTTTCTGTGCCACTTTCTCAACACTCCATTCAGGGAATTCACGAATGAGTTCGTCATTAGTGACTACCTTTTCTGGGAGATAATAAGATATCGCCTTTATAAATGCCATATTGTTCTTATTTTGATCCACCTGATATTTTTACATTACTACCGGTCATCCACGTGGAAGCATCAGATAATAAATAGACAGAAAGATATGCAACATCTTCTGGATTGCCATATCGCTTCAGTGGATATTTCTGTTCATCCTCGCGTAACTCTTCCTCAGTAAGCCCCCCTTTGATTATTAAATCTGTCCAAACCATGGCCGGACTGATACAATTAACTCTGATCTGACGTGGCGCAAGTTCCAACTGAAGACAATTAGCATATGAAATAATCGCTCCTTTAGATGCTGAATACAAAGCGTTTCCCACACTCGGAGAATCATTGGAAATAGAGGCTACGAAAACAATACTTCCACCTTTATTCATTTTCTTTTGCCTTAGTATTTCAGTCTGGAGCATAACTGGAGCCTTAAAGTTTATACCCATCACCTGTTCAATGTCTTCTCCAACAATATTCTTACATAAAACCCGCGAACCAATTCCTGCACTATGTACTACGCCATCCAATTTGGGTAGTCGCTCAACCAGAGAATGGAGTTTTGAATCATCAGTCAAATCACCAATAACAGCGACATGGTTATCTCCATCCAGTTGTGATAATGTCATATTCAGCCTGTCTTCGTTACGTCCATTAACGACAACCTTGGCTCCCATTTTGGAACATGTAATGGCGATTCCTCGGCCAATGCCAGAAGAAGCACCAGTTATAAGAACAGTCTTACCCTTAAGAGAGAAAGGATTGAAATCCGTCATATTTTTGAAGATATGAGGTCAAAAAGATCTTTTACAGTTGTACATTCGCGAATTTCTTTCCCTGTTATAGTTTTGCCATACTCAGTTTTCACCATTGCTATGAGAGACATTCCGACTAGAGAACTCCACTCATCCAAATCATGAAAAACTGTCTCTTCCTGAATTTCAGAAGCATCTGTGTCATCAAATTGCTCTGCAAAATCTGCTAAAAATTTACTAATCTCCATTGCTATACTATTTATACTATTTAAAATTCAATATATTCTGCAGGATTTCCAAATACGGATTTCTCATCCTTGACGTTTTTTAGAACAACAGCACCAGCTCCTATCATAGAATGGTTGCCGGCTTTCTTTCCAGGATGAAGTATTGCCCCAGTATTAACTGTAACCATCTCTCCTATTTTACATTGGCCACCCAAAAAACTAAAACAATTCAGATGGCTATAATCTCCTATTACGCAATCATGCCCTATTATGGAACTTGTTTGAATTGTTACATAGTTCCCTATAGACACGTCACATGATACATGAACATTATCACAAATAATACAACCTGTGCCTAGTTGCGTGTTTTGCCAAACTGAAGCGGATTTGTGGATAAGGTTGATAAATTCCCCTCCTTTTGATCGTATGATGTCAATATACTTTTTTTTGAAATCTACGTCCATTAAAGCACAAACGAAGACGTCATCAATGGTTGGAACATATTCGTTTATCTTTCCCAAGATGGGAGGATACCCTTTCTGCTCTATGTATTCATAGAGATTATCAACAAAACCTTTTATCGAAAATTCTGTGCCATAACCTTTACATTCTAATGCAAGATTATAAATTTCTCTCCCATAACTTCCACCGCCAATAATAATCAAATTTCTCATAATGGAACTATTTTTGTTCAACTAATATTGCTGGATTACCCAAATAAGTACCAGAAGTAATGATATCCTCTACTACAACACTATTATCTTCAATTATTACATCGTCACAGACATGAACTCCATTATCAATAGTAGAATATCTTCCGACAAAACACCGTTCTCCAATATGAGTATCTCCATTTATCATAGTATTTGAATGAACAATGCTGTGATTACCAATACTAGTTTGAAAATCAACATTCGCAAATGTACCCAAAAAAACGTTATTCCCAACATATGCGTCTGCATTCAGAAATGCTTTATGCATAATAACAGATCCTTCACCCACATGTGCGTATTTTGAGACATAGGCCGTTGATGCAATAATTGTTGCAAAGTTTGCACCATGCTCTTTAGCTTTAGAATAAAGACTTACTCTATTTAATTCATTATCTATACAATTTGATGCGATAACAAAATCAGCTCTATCAACATAAGTCGCTATATCCGAAATGGTTCCAACAATAGGTACAGAAAGAACCTTTTTGCCCACCATTCCTGAAGAGTCAAGAATGCCGAGGATATTGTAACCTGCACTTTCAGCTGTCTCAATAACAGATTTACAATAATCATTACCACCTATTAGAACTAGCGATCTCATAGAGTTCTAAATATGTGTCTCGTAGAACCCCAGACAAGACTTGTTACACAGAATCGTTTGGTACATATAATAAAAAAGTGTGGGTTGCTGTACCTGTTACTCGTCCCACTCCTCAAGGCGTCTCGCATTGCCCGTCTGTCAAGGTCGAGCAACGCAGAAGCCCACACGTGTATGTATGTTCCCAATGGCACCTATTCTCATAGGTACAATATGGGATGCCGTTATACATACCCAATGAGCATCTACAGTTGCTTTGCTTTTTGACAGACTTCTTTGTTTGCGAGACATTTGAGAAGTCAAAGAACAAAGCGCCATAGTAGACACTTTTCCATATATGTATCCCCACCCATCCGCTTCTGCTTTTTGCTTCTGCATCAGAGCAAAGACGTTGCAAAGGTACTCATTTTATTCGAATTATGAAGCATTTTTTAGCAAAAATCGGTCTTTTATATATAAAAAAAGGTGTAAGATGATACTATTTCAAAAGAATGGTGTATATTTGCATCTAAATTTGGTGGATTAATAACTGAAGGACAAAATTGTAAAATGTGATTAGCTTTAGAATAAATGGACATTCAATAAGAGAATGGAAGTGGTACTCTCTGTATGCACTGAAAGTGATGATGGCCATAATGGTTGTCATTGCTGTGTATTTTGTATCTGATGGATTAAACAAATGGTGGTGCCTGAAGACAAAAAGCTGGTGGTATCTACTTGATACATTGTATAACTTGCTAAATCATTATTATATCCTAACTGTACTATTTTCCCTATCGCTTATAGGTTGTGCAGTTGTTTATGCCTTGAGAAATAATAAGGATAGGTTCTTTTCGCTATCTTTTGCAACCTGTGGCACTATTGTTTGTATTTTATTAGTAAAACAGGATAGCTGGACGTATGCTCCAACATTGATTCCGCCTTTTCGCTATAACTGGCTAATTGCTGGCATTATTGCAATTCTATTAATATTGTCGTTCAGAAGATTATTTGAAGAAAGGAAGAAACGGCCCAAGACAAGAAAAAGAGAACTAATATTCATGGTAGACCATACTGACGCCAGTATTCAGAACGAATGTAGAGACGCATATGCACAATGCTTGGCAAACCAGTTGTTATTGACAATTTCGAATGGATTATGCGATGAAGCCTTTGCTGTAGCTATTACAGGAGGATGGGGCACGGGCAAAACGGTATTTTTAAACAAAATGAGGGAAAATTTTAAGGGGAAGGCTATTATTGTAGACTTCAAACCTTGGAATAGTCAAGACGAGAGACATCTTGTAAAAGACTTCTTTGATACGTTTGCCAAAGAACTCTCGCCCTATTTCAGTGGCATAGAGTCGCCCATGAAGAAATATGTAAACATGCTGTACTCCATGAGATTGCACATTAATAGTGACATTATTCTACAACATCTGCCACAACATCAACCTGAAGATATAGAAAGCAAGAAAAGACATATAGAAGATGCGTTGGCAAGCATTGGAAAACCTATCGTAGTTACAATAGATGACTTAGACAGACTGGAGGCTAAGGAAATATTCGAGGTGATGCGTATCATTAGGAATACTGCTCAGTTTAAAAAAGTGGTATATGTGGTGACATATGACAAGGAGTATATTACAGAACAACTAAAAAGTGAACTGCATGTAAACACCGACTACCTTGAAAAGATTTTCCAACTGGAACTATCAATGCCCAAGGTTGACGAGAGAGATTTGGAGGAGTCATTCAGAATTTGTTGTAGAGCTATGAGCAGTAGAACATCGCTTATAAATCAAGCTCTCAACCTTTTGCAAGAGAAAGATTATCAGCATATTATTAAAAGTTTGAACTCGTATAGGAAAATTAGAAGGTTCGCAAGACAATTTACCTTTAACTCAAACTTCATGTTAGCATCTTTCGGTGATGGCAATCTGATTTGCATATTCGATATAATGTTACTAAATATCATTCAGATGTTGGATGATACACTTTTTGAGATGATGTGGAAACATCCAGAGACGCTGTACGATGAAAAAATAATAACAGGTAATCGTTGTATTTACTATCAATTGAAGGATAATGCGGATAAGACAGAATGGAATGAGGAGGCGAAATATTTTATGGAAAGACTGTTTGGTAATGAACCTTCGAAGGCAGGCAATGGTATCCAGATGAAAGACTCGTACTATAAGTACTTTAATCTTAACCAGCCTGGCAAGGAACTAACAGCCAATGAATTTGAAGATATGCTTAATAAACCCAACAACGATGCACATAATGGCATGAGAACTCGCATAAGAGGCTGGGTGCTATCAAAAGATTCGAAAAGCGATAATTCTATCTATAGACAGTTTCAAGCTGCACTACCTACTATATATCACAAATTACATGACGAAGAGAAGGCCCGAAAACTCATTGCAACAGCCTCTTACTGGCTAGAATATGAATACAGAACCAGAGATAGTGTAATACAAATGTTGTATCAAGTGCTTAATCCTGCAATATATGACAATGGGATCTTGGATTGTATTAAGGGCTACGCAAAGGACATGATGGAGAGAATTGTTAATCTAAACCAGTATGAGAAGATGGCTAGAGTGTATGCCCACTTATATGAATATATAGAAAAAGGCAACAGACTCCTGATTGAGAAGAATGAGATTAGAAGGATGATCAATGATAACTTTTCCTGTTTAGCAGACTATCAGGTATGGGATGCTGTTCTACTAAAGCGGAATGATGGAAATATGCTAAGGGAAACAGTGGATAATTGTGCCGTGAGAGATGTACAGAATGGACATCAAATGAATCTGATGATAGATGCAGCCATCGCATATTTCAGTCAACCTATGCACAAAAGTAACAATACGGATGAAGCACATAATCTAAAAGATGCCATTAAAACCTATATGATTCATGGTCCAAAAGCTTCTCCTGATTATGACTGGCCACATCTGGAAACTACATTTGGTGATGATTTAAAAAAATTGGAAGAGTATATTGATAAATGTTTCAATTGATATAGAAAACAGAGGTCTACAGAATGGGACGGAGTTGTTTTTTGTTACACAAACCATGAAATCGAGTTTGCTGTTGTCGAGCCGCTTGCTTATATAGCCGAAAAGGGGATTGGGGGCTATTCTGGATAGATTCCATAGAAATGAATGATGACTAAAATATTACGTAGATAAGCAAATGAGTTAATTCACGAACCGGGAACAGGGGACTACCTTTCAAAATCGATAATCCCAAACTTTTGAATATGGGGCTATGAATGTCTGTGAAATCGAATGTAAATTTCCCTTTGTCTTTATGCATTAGAGCAGATTGCTATAATTTGGGGTATTAAGAGTCGTTTTATATAGGCTCTGTCTATTAAGACCTTGGAGTTTAATTAGATTTGAACAAAAATTTGGTTTGTTCGTATATTTTTCTTATATTTGCCCCAAATTTAAAAAAACATGATAAAGTCTATAAAAATCTTGAATGAAGCCTCTTTTAAAGAAGAGGTAATGTTAGAGAACTTACAAAAGGTGAACATTATCTATGGAGCTAATGGTACAGGAAAAAGTACTATTAGTAGGGTATTGAGTGATACAGAGGGTAAATATCCTGAGTGTTTTGTCGATTGGACTGATGATACTCCGCTTGATGTTTTGACATACAACAAGGATTTCCGGGATCGGAACTTTGTTGAAAATATGCCTGGAATCTTTACTTTAGGTGAAGCAACTATAGAAGAAGAGAAAATTATAAATGAGAAAAATGGGCAACTCAACCAAATAGAGGAAGAAGGGAAAAATTATCAGAAGAATATCGATAAGCTGAATGAAAAGAAAAACTCGGAAGAAAGTAATCTAATGCAGTACCTATGGGATAATATTTATAGAAAGTATTCTGAGTTTTCTGATGCTTGTAAAGGGTTTAAAAAGAAGGAAACGTTTAAAGACAAAATTTTAGAAAGTTTCGATATATTTGAAGATGATGTACAGGAAGTTGATATTCTAAGGGAAAAGGCAAAGCAGCTTTTTGGTCAACCTCCAGTTTCACAAACTCTTATTCAAACTGTAGACGCTTCTGTCTTGTTCGGTATTGAGGAATCTGAATTGTGGAGAAAGGTGGTAGTGGGTAAACAGGATGTAGATATTGCTGCTCTGATTCAGAAATTGGGGATGTCTGATTGGGTTAGCCAGGGACTGCAGTTCGTGGAAGATGGAAGTGATGTCTGTCCTTTCTGCCAACACCATACTGTTAATGGAGATTTCAGGAAGAAACTGAATGATTTCTTTGACGAGGGCTATAAGAAGGATGTTGCTGAAATAAACAACATGCAAGCCAACTATAAAGCATCTTTCGACGATATTGTTTATAGGCTGAAAGTTATGGTAGAGGGGCAAAAAGGTATGCCAAAGAGCTTTCTTGATATAATTCAGATAGATTCTTTAATAAAAGCTCTTAATGCGACGATTTCAGAAATATATGGGGTTATGACTCAGAAGGCAAAGGAGCCAAGCAGACAGATAGTATTACCTTCTACCAAAGATATAATTGAGGGAATAAATGCTCTTATCAAAAGTGCAAATGATGAAATTGTCAAGCATAATGATCTTGTGAATAACTTCAATAGCGAGAAGGATAATCTGATAAAGAGTATATGGCGGTTTTTCGTTAAATCTGAATATGCGAAACTGGAAGCCTACGATAAATTATGTAAGGACACAATTAAGGGCATATCTGCTTTAGAAGTGAAGATTAAAGATGCAAGAAAGAGGTATTCAGAACTAAGGTCTGAAATCAAAACACTTGAGACAAACATGACTAGCGTAAAGCCTACAGTTATAGAAATGAATAAGATGCTGACAGGCTTTGGCTTCACGGGCTTTTACATTGAAGAAGCCACTGAAGGTCATAATCAATACCACGTCGTTAGAGAAAACGGAGAACTGGCGTATAAAACACTAAGTGAGGGTGAAATAACATTCCTAACATTCTTATATTATATGCAGTTAGTAAAAGGTAGTTTTAGTAATAGTGGTATTACCAGTAGTAGAGTGTTGGTTATAGATGATCCTGTTTCTAGTTTGGATAGTAGTGTTCTTTTTGTTGTAAGCACATTGATCAGAGAGGTGTTTACAACTATTCACGAGGGTAATACCAATGTAAAACAGGTAATACTGCTTACGCATAATGTTTACTTCCACAAGGAAGTTGCATTCCTGGATAGGTACTGTAAATGGAGGGATGATGTGTATTTTTGGATATTGAGAAAGAATGATAATGTATCAGCGATTCAGCCTTTCATGAAGGATAATCCTATCAAGAGTTCATATGACTTGCTTTGGCATGAATTTAAGAATTCTATAGATGTTAAATCACATGTGGTAATACAGAATATTATGCGTAGGATTATAGAGAACTATTTCCAGATTTTAGGTGGATTTAGTCCTGAATATATTCTTGAGCAGTTCGATGTCCCAGAAGAAAGAAAAATATGCAGGTCACTGCTAAGTTGGGTTAATGATGGTTCTCATTCTTTTCCTGATGATATATTTGTAGAATTGTCAGATGAGCAGCTTGAGCGACAAAAAGCTGTTTTCAAAAAGATCTTTGAGAAAATGAATCAATTGGAGCATTACGAAATGATGATGCGACCAGCTGCTAAAGAAGGAGAAAGTAGTGTAAGTACTGAAGAGAGTTAGAATATGCCAGCAACAAAGAATGCCTTTGAGAGGCATAAGGTGTTAGACAGATGCTTCAGAGACCGAAGCAAAAGGTATTTTATGGATGATCTGATCGAGATTGTCAATGAGGCTACTTACTATTATTATGGTACCGAGGTATCAGATAGAACCATCAGAAAAGACATCAGCTATATGATGGATAGTGAGGGCTATTCAGCCCCCATCAAGAAAGGTATGGTGGGGCATAAGGCCTATTATTACTATTCTGATCCAGACTTCTCGATTATGAAGATGCCCTTAACTCAAGAGGATATGGGGAGGCTGGAGGAAATGATTAGGATGCTTGGCCGGCTTAAGGGCTTGCCTAACTACCTCTGGATAGAAGAAACATTGGCAAGACTTGAAGACACATTCCATCTAGGCGAAAGGCCAGATGGGATTGTGGCTTTCGACCACAATCCTTATCTAAGAGGCATGAAGCATTTTGAGCCACTGATGGATGCTATCGTGAATCAGAAGGTTCTAAAAGCATATTATTATAAGTATAGGAAGACCATCAAAATTAGAGAGATACACCCCTACCAATTAAGGCAATTTAACAATAGATGGTTTTTAATAGGGATGGAACCAGACATGGCAGATAAACTGCCATTAGTGAACTTGCCTCTTGACCGAATAGATAGGTTTGAGATAGCTGAAGATGTAGTATACCAAACTTATCAAGGCATGGACTTGGACGAGTACTTTAATCAAGTGGTAGGTGTGTCTGTCAATATCAATGCAAAGAATGAAAAAGTTGTGCTAAAGGTAGGATATCCAGATGCAGAGTACATGATATCTAAACCGCTGCATAATAGCCAGAAAATAATAGAGCAGAATGAAAACTATGCTCTGATTGAGATGAATCTAATCTTTAACTACGAGTTCGAGACAGCATTGCTAGGGTTTATGAATAACGGACTGATAATAGAGCCAAATAGTTTACGGAACAAAATTAAGAAAAGAGCTGAAGAAATAGTTAAAAATTGCAAATAGAAGAACGATTTCTGAAACAATGAAGTAAGGCTGCAATCTTAAGGTCTACTTTTGTGGTGTAAATATCAATTAATAACAATTTCAAAAGATTTGAATTATGAGATTAACAGCAAAAGAGATTATTGCAGATTTCGATGCTCATCTGCAGAAGAGTTCTAAACAGTATTATTCTAACTTCTATGTTGGAATAACCAATGACATTGAACGCAGGTTATTTACTGAGCACAATGTGAGTAAGGACAATGCCTGGTGGATTTACCGCACCGCTACTGATAAGGCTACTGCCCAAAAGGTGGAGGAGTATTATCTGAACAAAGGTATGGAGGGTGATACTGGTGGAGGTACTGATGACAGTGTATATGTGTACTGCTACGAGATTACTAACACGACTAAAGAGTAACAGCTATGCAGTATCAGGTTTACGATCTACACCAGTGCAGTAGGGGAGAAAGAGTTCAGGTAACGCTCAGTGGTAGTGCTGCCAATGTTAGACTGATGGATAGTTCCAACTACAACAATTACAAACATGGGCGCCGCCATAGTTTCTATGGCGGGCTCATGAGACGTTCTCCAGCAGTGCTAACTATACCTAGGTCGGGCCATTGGTATGTAACCATTGACCTTGGGGGATTAAGAGGAACGGTAAGATCATCTGTTCGCAAGCTACCTTCACCCCTGCCAGAATATAGGGAGCCGCCATTGTCATCTGTACCATCCTTAGTGCATAAGGATTCCATCCTCTTTGGTGATTCTGAAGATAGCTGTATGGAGTATGATGTTTTCATATCGCATGCTTCTGAGGATAAGGATAGTGTTGTGCGCCCTTTAGCACAGGCCCTTGTTGATCAAGGCTTGAAAGTTTGGTATGATGAATTTGAGCTCAAAATTGGTGATAGCCTGAGAAGAAAGATAGATAGAGGTTTAGCTAAGAGCAGATTTGGAATTGTTGTGCTTTCTCCAGCTTTCATCAAAAAAGGCTGGACCAACTATGAGTTGGATGGTATCATCTCTAAAGCCAATACCGGTGAACAGGTTATGTTGCCCATTTGGCATGGCATCACCAAAAAGGAAGTATTAGATTACTCGCCATCTTTGGCAGACAAAGTGGCTCGTAATACGGCTTCATATACTGTTGAGGAAATAGCAGAGGAAATAGCAGAGCTGATAAATGGTTATTAATAACGGTTGTCTGAAACATGCAACCACTTAGGAATCCCCGCAAAAGGACGGGCTACAAAAATTATGGCAAAAGATAGCGAAGGCCGTAAGTTCAATCGCATTCCTGCCTATGATCGAGTACAGGACGGCAAGGTCATCCACGTACCTGCTCATATTAGGAGTAATCGTAGCGATTGTAAAGGCCAAAAGAAGTGATTTTAGGATGTGCCATGGCGATAAGAATCGCTATGGCATTTTACTTCAAGAAATGTACCCTTAAATACAAAAAAGATTAGGAATGATTGTGAAAACATGCAATAAACTGCTAAATTTGCATCAAAAACACATATTTTTAACAAAAATAATTGCATTATTAGAGAAAAATGACTAACTTTGCACCGCTCATCTGCAAACAGAAGGAGTTTCGGGGCTCGGTATATCTTGACATATATCGAGCCCTGCGTTTTTATAATACGGCATCCATTTTTGCCTTAAGTTTCTTCTTAATCTGCTTCTCACCATATTGCTTATTAAGGTAGTAAGCTGTCAATAAGTAATAGGATTTGCCATTTCTTGTTTGGGGCTCAAAGACGATGACATACTTTCGTGTCTTATTGTAAATGTATGTTCGAACAACATCTACACGTTTACGCTGATTACGCTCAGTCACGCTAAACACGACAATGTCACTGTCCTTAACTTGACCATCAGTATGTGCCTTGATCCAATGCAAACGCTCAGAACGAAAACTATCATATAAACGACGTTTAATTACAACGCCTTTCTCATCGACTTCCTCAATCTCCTCAGTAGTAAGATGCATAAACTCTCTGTCCATATCAAGGATACCATCCGACTTGATGGGATAAATGCGTTTCCCCATGAATTTGAAATACTCGTTATCAGCTATGTCCCTATCAAAGATTCCTCTGAGCGATTTAGTCCGTGATTTCTCGTCAAGACTGCTAAGTACTAGCAATTCTGGATACTTCTTAAGTTTGTTCAATGGCATATCCAGACTATTTTAAAGTTATAAAGAATAGATTGAACTTTTTTGCGGACAGTGGAGATGTTCGCTTCAATGATATACTGGTATGGTTATTGATATGCTCAACTATCTTACGTTTAGCGACCACCTTTCCTTCAATATCACCACGTTCTATCCTGAGATTATAGTTAATCGCTCCCATCAGCACGTCAGCAAGCTGGAGAAAAGAACTTTCATGTGACCTAACAAACTGGAAATTTCTGATAGAGGCATTCCATCTCAAGATATCTTTCAATTTCCGTAGCTTCTCCTGACTACACGTATCTTTGATATCAAAGTAGATGTTGTAGTTGTTCTCCAAATCTATCTCATGATGAAGTAGCTGAAAATACATACGGAAATAAAAGTCGTTGAAAGTGTATTCCGGGCGCGTTTCGTCAATTTGAGATTTATCAACGATAACAGCACGGAAATTCATGTCTGTCATGAAGAAATACTCAACGAGTTCCTTGTACATTTCAAACGTTTTATCATGAATGTTTGTCCATTTCAATTCATCATCATATCCAAATTTTGCTTTTATGGCTTTTATCTGCTCCTTGCAAATCTTGATTTGATTGGAGGCAATACTAATATATCCATATAACATATATGGATGATTGTCGTGCTCAAGATGAGTACTTTCATCGCAATAAATATTGAATGTCTTTTCAACCATATCCAATTATATTTTTACTCTATCCCACATAATGCTCCAAACGAACTCATATCTGGGGGACTTTCAAGTTGCAAAGTTAATCATTTTTTCTCATACAAAGAACTAATATTCAGAAAATGTGCAGAAAAACATACAATTGAACGCTTAAGAATTATTTGCTTCCCAGTAAGTATCAATTTTTATCTGCATTGTATCCTTACCTTTGATTTTCCGTTCTATAGTAGTAACTACTGTATTTGAAAACGCGACAGAAAAAACAGTCTTGGCAAACTCTGCACATGCGAAGCGATCGTCAGTCAACAGGATAAATGCACTACAGATTTCTTGAAGCTGAAGCTGGCTGTAAAGTTTATTCTGTTCAATCACAATAGTAGGACTCGATATAGTACCTTCATGCATAAACTCTATAGCACAAGCCTTGATGGCTTTTTGCTCTTCAGCACCATACTTCCGTAATTGATACATAAACCAGGGCAATACCTTTTTAATTACATCTTCTTTTTTCTTCTTTTCTGCTTCACTCTCTTCATCATCGTCGTCAGTCTCTTCAACATCAGTTTCTTTATCATCAACGCCAGCAGAATTCTCATCAGTCTCTTTGTCATTGATATCATCAGATTTTTCTTCAGCCTGTTCGTCGTCTATATCAACAGAATCCTCTTCACTCTCTTCCCCATCAATACTATCAGTCTGATTGACGTCTTCTGCAGATAGGACTGGAGTAATGTCCGAACTTGGCATAGCCTCAGTTCTGGGTTTCAGTTTGACAAAATCCATAAACCCAATACCAGATAATGCCATGGCAGCGAGAATACCCACACAGACTAACAAATACCATTCGAACCGCTGCTCTGAGTTCTGCTGTTGCCATACCATTATATATAATAGGTACACGATAGAGATGAATGACAATCCAAAACACACCCACTTTCGCATGGGTGACTTGAAGCAAGCCATCAATACAAGAGTAGCCAGAAAAAGCAGCACTGCCAATGCGACCAACCAAGGAAACGATAATGTTATCATAACAATCTTTTTACGGACTGCAAAATTACACAAAATAAACCATAACAAAAACACATTAACAATAAAATTCCTCTTTTTAACACTACAGCTTTGCTTACGATGAGGATGAGATACACGATGTGGATTGTGAATCTCACAGTTAAACTTTCTAAATGCCCAAAATAGAGGAATTGATACTTATGGATGCTTATCGCTACGTGCTATCTACTATCAGAAAATCTGGGCATATTTGCGACACGCCCTTATATGTTATTGATTATCAATACAGGTTATTTTCGAGGAGGTGAAGTAAATAATTCACTCCATATAAAAATCGTGCAGCCCGCATGGGCTGCACGATTTTTTTGTAATCACGTTGGCATTTGGATCTCACAAGATATTAAGGAAGATGG
>JAEEGG010008057.1_pt1 | contig 24038 bp, 23 predicted proteins | sample 9134161 | NCBI WGS metagenome assembly JAEEGG01 (sample SAMN16246543, study PRJNA631951) | gut metagenome | biome: gut microbiome; feature: rumen; material: CR-attached | host: Bos | place: Iran: Karaj | collected 2018-10
ATTAGTATTGATCCACAGGTCATAATCATTATCATCCAGCTGTGAGAGCCATGCTTCAGACTGCCACTGCTGCGTAAAACGAATTTCTTCAACTTGAACCTCACATTCCGTGTCCTTACATTCATCATAGAATATTTCATGCTCCATAAGACTCTCCAGAATGTCAAGTAAAGGAACAATATAGTCAGGTAGCCATTCCTTTTTACATGGCACGGAAATCTCAAGAGACTTTAATACAGAAGGTATTGCCATCTCATTATTTTTCATTTTAAGAAGCCTTTCTATGAGCATTTTTAGAAGAACAGCAATACTGTCATCCTCATAGCACCTGTCAATTCCCGCAAGCGAACTAAGACGTAGAGATGTGTTCATGTGCTCATTACCTTTCCAGCCAGCAATAGCAAGGACATCGCGCCATTGGAGCAAAGTCTTAGCCACACCCATGCTATCCAACTTCATACTTTCGTTGAACACATTCGTAGGGTTTTCTGTATTATACTTACATAAAGCCTTGTGGTATGCAGCAAGTCGGATAGGAAAGGTTGGCACACAATGATACAAGCCTACATGTAATGCAATCTGTTCAATCAGGCCTTGAGTATCAAGCACCTGCGTACCCATTGCAACATTGTTGCTGCTCATATCCATATAGTATGCACCACTATATGATGGACTATAAATGATTTTCATATTGGATTAGCTAATTTATCAGATTAATTATGTTTCTGTTTTAGTTATTTGCTGGCAAAAATACGAATTATTTTTTGAACCAGCAAATAAATGCAGTAAAATATTCACGGAAGTTTTATACATGAAAGTCCCATTACCAAGCCAATGGCAAAATCAATGGCTACCGCCCCCCAACATATCATAGCCAGTAACTTGAAGAACGGTTGCACCAAGGGACGTATGAAATAGAAACATACTATCATCACAATTGCAGCTATCACCCATTGTAATGCGTTCGTCATATTGAAGGCATTTACGACGTAGTACATCAGGAAACAGAATACTATTGCGAATCCTACCCATGCCACATATTTGTTGCCACGCTCCTTACTACCATTGGGTATGTTAGGACCGTCAGAATAATCAGTCCATGAATACCATCTGCTTTTGTCATGACTCCAGATATAATGATATTTGCCTACAACATCATTAGTTCTGCCAAACATATAGGCAAAGGCTGACAAAAAAGCATAAATCCATACAAGAAACACAGCACCACCATATGGTGATTCTAATGCTGATATAATCGTGTAGTGCCAGGCCCTGTCTACATCACGAGTACTGGAAGGCAGTTCCATTCCCATTGATGCCGCACAGCTGCATCCTGACAATATCTGAGCCAAGACTATTGTCAACGTAATAACAGATATGTTTCTATATTTTCCCATTCTATTGTTTTTCTTGTTCTTCCTGCAAGTCACACTCATAGCCAAACACAACTTTTACCAACTCTACAGGGAACATGATTGTCCAAGCGTAAATTGTGTAAACTACTACATATACTGCAAGTGCGATACTTCCGATAAAATTGAAAAACTTTAACATAGTTCTTGATGTTTTTAAAATCCAACAACTTTGCGTGATGACACTATGGTCTCATCATCGCACATTTCCCTGATCATGTCAAAGCCGACATAATTTCCCGTGATGATCTCCGTCACGCTCTTCTTGCGCGTTATATTCTCAATCATACCGCCAGACATGTCATATCTTCGTGCAAGTACAGCTGCTTCCTCATCAGTCAAGTCGGGTAACATTGATTTCCAGATCTTTGCCTTGACATCCGTTTCAGGCTTCTTGAACTGCACCTTGTATATAAATCTTCGTTCAAATGCCTTGTCCAGATTCTCGGTGAGATTGGTTGTGGCTATCATGATGCCCTCCAGTCTCTCCATTTCCTGAAGTATGATGTTCTGCAATGAGTTCTCCATCTTGTCAACGCCTGTCTCTGCACCTTCCTTACGCTTACCAAGGATAGCATCCGCCTCATTGAACAGCAGTATAGGGGCAACCGGTTGACTCTTGCAGAGTTCATAGTATTGTCGGAACATCTGTCGGATGTTGCTTTCTGTTTCGCCAACCCATTTGGACTTTATCTCTTCAACATTGACCTCAAAGATGTCACGACCTGTCATTCGTGCCAACTGATATACGCTCTCCGTCTTACCTGTTCCCGGATCACCGTATAGCAGACATGCAAAACCCTTCCGCAGCCCTTTCTCGTCAAGCCTCTTCTGTACACTCCTGAAGTTTTCGTTATCCAGAAGTGATGCAAGCTGACTGATCTGTTTGCCCTCATGCTCATTGTAGAACAATTCCTTCTTCTTTATCTTTGAGCATGACATCAGCTTTGATTCTAATCGCATGGCCACGGCATTCCGAATGTTATAGTCACACAGAAGCATTTTCTTTGCCTCATCTGTCAGGCTTATACTTGATCCGTCGGCAATACCATTGTTGCATGCAGATTCAATCAATCCACATTGTATCAGTCCGTTATCACCACTTACGAGACTCTTTTTAACAGCATTCACCATCCTACGGCTACTATGGAATAACTTATCTATGACCGTTATACTATAACAAGCACGTCCAAAGTTTACAAGAGCGACACACAGAAAGCAAAGCAGAAGTTGCTCATCATCATCCAGCGTATGATCCTTGCTATATGTAACCACCCCATTGGCAAATGAGAGGTGACGATTGTCAGACATCAGTTCCATAATATCGGAAGCAGCCTCTTCCCAACTAAGCTCATCTTCCTGAATGCCATCAAACACTTCATCCAATTCTTCTATTAAAATCTGAGCTGTTAAATTGGTCTTAGGCGTATATTCATACTTAAGTCCCTTTTCGAACGCATCAACTACCTCTTTACGTACGGAATACGCTTTCCTCTCTAGCCTGTCAACACCTTCTTTTAGCAGATGCTTATCCTTCAGGTCATCGAGTTCTTTGGCATACATCATCATCTTGATGTTTGAGCAGGAAAGATAGTTGCCAATTTCCTTGATCGTAACGCTATCATCCCTCTCAAGGCACACGGCAAAAAGAATGGCCTGAATCGGCGTCACATTCAGTCTTTGTGCCAGTTCATTCACCAATACCTTGTTCCACTCAAAGAACATCTGGTGAAGTTCACTGTCCTCTGCCCTATTGGCTATCTCTTCAATCAATTCAAGATAGCACATCGCCCTTGCCTTTTCTGTATCAATGGCCTCAAAAGACATTATCAACTCCTTTAATTCACTGTCACGCTTCGTTCTAGGAGCCAATCTGTTTGCTATTCTTGTTCTCATAAATGATATAAGTTTCAGAAAGATACGTCAGATACTAAATAAATACCATCAAGTTCGTTCTTACCGTTCAAAGCATCATAATCTTCTTTGCTTATGAACTTGCCTTCTGTAGTAACAAAGCCTTCCTTGCCTTCATTCTTTACCTTGAGCACCGAGTCCGCACAAGCCTCAACAACCTCATCAAACACGGCATCAGTAGCAAGACCAAGCCCTTCTACATAGACTCCAGACTTTTCTCCTTTGTCATAGAATATATAAGAACTTTCCTTAGACATATAAATGTAATCCTGCGCAAAGGGAATACAAACTTTTCCCTGACTATTGATGACACCCCACTTTCCGTTAGTATCCTTAAAAGCATAGCAATCACTAAAAGCGATTTCCCTACCACACTCATATTTGCATTCCGCAAGCATAGTACCCTTGCCATCGCTTGCCACCAAACCAACTTTACCATCAAGATCTACAACACATGGACGTCTTTTATTCTGTTCTGCCCATAGAAATTCTATCTCATCAAACATAGCAGGCACAAGAATGTTACCTTCATTGTCCTTGACTCCCTTCTTGCCATTCTCTACAAAGGCCTGTGTAAAGAGTTTTTTTTCATTCATTTTATATTCCATAACAAAAAATTAAAAAAAACACGTAATTATGATTTTAAACAGACTTTCACGTCTCGTTTCTGAATGCAAAGGTATGAAGTTTTTCACACCCATACAAAATATTATTTTAACAAAAAAATCATGTCTATATTAATTAATAGTATAATTAATATAGACATTTTTTTAAGGTCTCACAAATACCTGTCGTCTTTACTTTCAAAAACATTCGTAGGAAAAAGTTCCGACATATTCCAGACAAGCTGTTTTCTCAATTCACCAATCTTAAGTATGAATGGTTTATTTTTGTATCTTTTACCTATACAAAAGACATCAATCAAATCCGGATAATCTTCCAATCGTATCTTTACTGTTTTATTAATTTGGTTGACATACTGATTTATAGTATTCGAACTATTATGCACGCAGTTCTTTGATGCCTTATCATGATTCTGACAATATTTCAACGCATAGTATTCGTGCTCACCAGTAATTCTTTGTATGGTGTTCTCAGCCTTTACGTATTCTTTAGTCTTCTTCAGATTGTTACACCCATTACTATTAATACGTTTCCCAAAAGGATAACACTTTCCTTTGAAAGCAAGATACAGATACAATAGTTCCATATAACACTCATCCGATTGTAGTTCTTCCTTACTTATTCTTCCATTATGCCTAATAAGCAATAAGTATATAGCACGTTTTATGGGTGTCAGTGGAAGTTCTATCCTTATTTCATTGACACATACGAACAATTTACCCATGTCATCAATCTCAAGGCAGAAAGCAGCATTCCTTTCAAGTTTTATCATCTCTTGAAGTACACCTTCGCCAAATAAATCTTTGAGGGCATTAAGTGACGCTCTCATCTCATCATATCTATCCGTATCTGTCTGCTTTTTTTTTCTTATCATCGCTTAATAGATTAATGACAATTATAGTTACAAATATAAACTTTTTAGTGCAAATGACTGGACGTTTTCGTTTCCCATTAGGAAACAAATTCTATTCGCTTTCACCGTCACTAAAACCGATATTCTCCTCGCGTTCTTCCAGTTGCCTGATGACATCATGTAGTGTCAAGGATGATTCATGATAAGGAAAGTTGCATTCATTATAACCTACGGCAATCCTATGCACAAGTGACAAATAGCCACAATAGCCGAATCTTTTTACCTGTATGGTGCCATTTTCATAGAGTACAGTCTTCAATCCCCTCGTAGTGCCACTTAAAGGGTTTCCTGAAAAAGTCGCTACGAACTCTATTGTATTTTCTTTGGTATTTATTGTGCGATAAGGCTCACCTTTATCAAACGCTCTTAAGAGTGCGCCGATACAAGCCTGATGCTCCTTCAAAGTAAAGGGCACAAATGGTATCAATGCATAAAAATATTCGGCATTGGAATATATCTCCTCACGATGGTCATAAAGGAATGGCAGGTATAATATATACTCTTCATACTTCTCATCTAATTGAGGATTGGATTTACTAACTATATATTTCATAATTACGCTTTTATTTATGGTTATAGTGTGTTAAGATACTCAACAGCATCCTTGATATCAATGCCATACCATGCAGATCCCATAAAATTTGCCGTGTCTCTTTTGGCAGCAATCAGGGACTTAAGTCTATCAGCATGAACAGGTGTTATTATTTTGAAATCAAGAATATGTTCATATACAGCATCTTCCTTCATAGAAGCTAACTGGGTATTCAGTTGTGCTATCTAATTATGAAGAACTTTGGTTCTTTGTGAAGTGTAGGATTAATTACTGTTCCTAATAAAGCAACTGTATTTTGAATGGTATTCAACTCATTCTCACGATCTTGTATTGCTTTAATAATTTCTTGTCGTGCCATATTTTATTGTTTAGATTTATGTATCTGGTTTAGAAAGTCAAACAGCAAAATTAAGGTTTATTCACTGTTAAGTTATTTCGGTTAGACGAATTACTGATTTATTCTGCAAAAATACGATTTTCTTTCCATATTTGCAAGAAAATACGACAGAATATTTATTTCATTTTCAAATAAATGATCCAATCTTATACGATTGACTATTTCGCAACTTCATTTTACGTGATAAAAAAGACTAAAAAATGTTCATTTTTCGTTTTCTGCCATGTAACTCCTTGTTCAAATATACATGACCTAACAATTTGTTTGTTGCTATGACAAATTAAAGCACAATTAAACATACTTTTTAGTGATGATAAAGTATTCTGGACAATAAAAGCTGCGTTATATACGTTTTTATTATGATACATAAAGGAAAATCAAGCAGTTGGAGCAAACCATATATAATCGTAATAATAAAACTAAAACAAAATCGTATGGAAGCAATGAATATACATCAAGCGAAATTCTATGTTGACTTTGCCATGGAAGCAGGAGGAGAAAGCGTATGCCCTCGGTACTGGTTTACGATTGACCTCTCAGACGATGAGTTTGAGGAGTTATATCAGCTATGGTATGACAATGATTGCAACCTGAATAGTTGGGCGTCGGATGATAAGGGACATAAGGCATTGTATGAGAAAATTGATGGAATTGCTTACCACGTTCTGAATGACCTTCTAAAAAAATATGAACCTCAGAAAGTTAATCCTATTGACTGTTATTGGGAAATCTCGAAAGAGACTGCCGATTCATTTTAAGTCAGAGAGAGGTAAGAGTGAAATCAAATCTTGCAGAAAAAAGTCCTCGACGATTGGTTCACAGTCTGGTTGGGGAACTCACCAAGTACGTATATTATAATGACGTAACATGTTATAAGCCGTGAAGTTGAATTCGCAGGGCAAGGAGTTCTTCCCCACTTCTGAAGGTGAAAAATTTCTTGGAAAATAACTTTTAACATATAAAACTCCCTTCTTCCTCCCATGTAAGTCCCATGTGACTCCCATTTAACTCCCATTTAACTCCCATTTATAGGAGCGAAGGCATAACGGAGAAAGAGCGGATTTGAAACGGACTTGGAACGGAGGAGAAGCGAAGGAGAAGTAAATTAACAATTAATAATTAACAATTAAATGAAAAGGTGACAGGCTTTAGATTGAAGAGACTGAGGATATCGCATTTGTAATGATGAGATTACAAGTGCGATTTTTTTTTCAGAATTTTGCATAAACATATACATGGTGGGGTAAAGGCATATATAAGCATTTGTTAGACAACGCTTTAACTTCATGTATATGTTAGCCAAACATGTACATAAGTTGTACATGATTTTTTCACAATTCTAGCATGTCGACTCATGTACATGTCATGTATATGTTTGAGCAACACGTACATGCTCTTAATAATCTCATTGACAACATGTTTAATAGTGTTTATAGCCTCCATGTACATGTTTACGCAAAATTCAAAAAAATAATCGCACGAAACCCTACACCCCTACACCGACACCTGTGTAATGTACACAATATTAGTGTATTACAAGGACTTTAAATATTCGCAAACCCTACACCTACCCTACATCAACCATACACCCTTTTTGCATTTGTAATGCAGAAAATTAATAATTTATAATTAATAATGAGTAATTGGAATAGTATTATAAGCGCTCAAGTCAAACCTAATTATACATTATCCATTATTAATTATCAATTAACCTGAATTTCTGAAAAATTCAGGTTCGGGTGTAGGGTTGGTGTAGGGTTTGCGAACATTTGAAAACGTTGCAAGTTATTGAGAGATAGAGGGATATATAGGGTGCTGGTGTAGGGGTGTAGGGTTTACGCGAAAAAGTTTTTTCTGAACGTGGGGAAGTAACTCACATTAACCCGTTTCTTTCAAAGGAAACACCGAATTAGTGTGTCCCTTAAGGAGGCCCTATAACAGGGCGTCCTCGATGGCGTCACGTTTCGTGACACCATCCCCTTCAACTGCTTGCCCGATAAATAAAACTGAGGTGGCGATTTACCACCCCAGATTATCTGTTTTTTCGATAAGACCAAAGGATTTCTATCATTTTCTATAATAGATGGGCGAAAAAGGCTGGTTAAAGCAAAATTTCAGTTAATAAATAATGTCGATAAAATTTGGTGATTCATTCATTTTATTGTATCTTTGTGCCGAAATAAATCTATATTTGCCGAAACAAAAAATTCAACACCTACATATGGATAACGTGATCAATGGTTGTTACAAGCTCTCATGGCGGGAGCGCATCGGGTTCTGCTCTGGAGACATGGCACAGAATCTGATATACCAGACTGTCAGTATCTGGTTGCTTTTTTATTATAATAATGTCTATGGACTTGATTCGGCTACTGTGGCTGTTATGTTCCTTGTAGTCCGTATCATCGATGTGATATGGGACCCGATGGTTGGTGCGATGGTAGATAAGTCTCATCCACGTTGGGGCAAATACCGCTCATGGCTGCTATTGGGGGCCGTGCTGCTGGCGACCTTTGCGATACTCTGTTTCTGGAACGGCTTCAGCGGTTCGTTGCTCTACGCATATATCACCTATGTGGGCATGAGCATGAGTTTTACGTTTGTCAATGTCCCCTACTCTGCTTTGGGCTCGTCGCTCACCCGCGATACAAATGAAATCACCATACTCACCAGTGTACGTATGTTTATGGCCAATCTGGCAGGCCTCATCATCAAGACCCTGCCTTTGGTGATTGTTCTCTTCGCCCCCAAGGTGCTTAATCCGCAGACAGGTGAGATGGAGGCTGTATATAACACGCCTGAAGCTGGACAGGCTTGGTTTATCACCATGAGCATATTCGCATTGGTGGGATTGATGCTACTCATTGTCACCTTTTTCGAGAGTAAGGAGCGCATAGTGATGGACAAGAGCGAGAGTGCGCAGGTCAAGGTGAGCGACCTCTGGATGGAGTTGGTTCGCAACCGTCCCCTTCGTGTATTATCGATATTCTTTGTCATCGCCTTCACCACCATGAGCATCAGCAACGCCGCAGACTCTTATTTCATGACCTTCAATATGGGCGCTACCCCTCTGATGACAACGGTGTTCATGTGGCTCGGCACTATTCCTGCATTCATTTTCATGCCTATGGTGCCTGCCATCAAGCACAGAATAGGCAAAAACGGCATGTTCCGCATGTTCCTTGGTATCGCCATCGTGGCTATGATTCTGATGTATCTGATGATGTCAGTCGAGAGCCTCAAGTCATATCCGCTGCTCTTCGTAGTACAGTTCGTAAAAAGTACGGGAGTGGTTGTGGCGACTGGCTATATGTGGGCGCTTGTGCCAGAGGTGGTAACTTATAGCGAGTTTGCTTCAGGCCGACGTGTGGCTGGCATCGTGAACGCCCTCATCTGCATCTTCATGAAGGCAGGTATGGCACTTGGTGGCGTTATCCCGGGACTTGTTCTTGCCTGGGTAGGTTTCCAAGCAGGTGAGCCTACACAGACGCCGATGGCCGAACAAGGCATACTCTGGCTCGTCACGCTGATACCAGCCGCACTATTTGTTCTGGCTATCTATGTAATTGGCAAATACGAGCTTTCTGATGAAAAGATTGATGAGTTGAATGCCGCCGTCAGTATAAAACCTAAACATTAAAATATGCAATTTACATCAAATTCCGACAAGATTACGAGAGACTATTTTGACTCTCTGTTGATTGAATCCCGTTATCTCGACGCAGTTCTTCCGACCACAGAGATGACGCTGTTTGGCGAGACTTTCCGCACACCGATTATGACGGCTGCCTTGTCGCATCTGCATAATTCTGCCCAGAACGGCATGACCATCTATGCCCTGGCGGCTGCTCAGAGTGGAGCTGTACATTGGGTTGGTATGGGTAGCGACGAGGAACTCGAGGAGATTGTGGCCACAGGTGCCCGAACAATCAAGATTATCAAGCCACATGCCGACAACCGCGAGGTGCTACGTAAAATAGAACATGCAGTTAAGACTGGATGTTTCGCTGTGGGTATGGATATTGACCACGCTTTTAATTCCGAGGGTGGCTACGACAATGTATTCGGACTGCCGATGAAGGCAAAATCGACAGAAGAACTGGCAGAGTTTGTCGAGGCTGCGGGTGTGCCGTTTATTGCGAAGGGTGTGCTTAGTCCACGCGATGCAGAAAAGTGTCTGAAGGCCGGATGTGCGGGCATTGTAGTGTCACATCATCACTGCATGATTCAATATGCCGTACCCCCTTTGATGGCGCTACAGGATATCATATCAGTCACGGGCAATAGCATTCCCGTGTTCGTAGATTGTGGTATAGAGAGCGGTATGGATGCCTACAAGTGTCTTGCCCTCGGCGCCAAGGCTGTATCTGTGGGGCGTCATCTGATGCCGTTGCTTAAAAACGGTGCTGATGCCGTTGCCCAACGTATCAATGAGATGACAGCCGAACTGGCTGGTGTGATGGCAAGGACTGGTGTGAGCGAATTGAATAAGATGGATGATACGGTTATTCATAGGAGGGCGTTCTGATGTATCTGGGAATATCATCATCGTTACAGCATAGTTCACCTGAAGAGTGGGCTGCCAAGCATAAAGCCTTAGGGCTGGAGACTGTGAATTTTCCCGTTACTTGTGATGATGGGGAGAATGTGTTTATGGCATATAAGAAGGCTGCTGACGAGGCAGGATTGACTATAGCCGAAGTGGGTGTTTGGCGCAATACTTTAGCTGCCGATCCCGACGAACGTCAGAAATGGATTGACTATGCCGTCCGCCAACTCCGCATGGCAGATGCTATCGGTGCTACCTGTTGCGTGAATGTTGTGGGTACACCTTATGGTCCCCGATGGGATGGCGGTTACCGCGAGAATTTCAGTCGTGAATTGTGGGATATGGCTGTCAAGATGATTCGTCAGATTATTGATACCGCCCGACCTCAGCATACGAAATTCTGTATCGAGTCAATGCCTTGGATGATACCCAGCAGTCCAGATGAGTATCTGCGTCTGATAGAGGATGTTGACCGCACGGAGTTCGCTGCCCATCTCGATGTAGTCAATATGATTACCACACCTCAGAGATATTTTTACAATGATGAGTTTCTCAGAGAGTGTTTCGAGAAGCTTCACGGCACCATTGTCAGTTGCCATCTGAAGGATATTCTGCTTAAGCCTGAATACACATTTCAACTTCAGGAGTGTGCCTGTGGCGAGGGTACGCTGGATATCAACCTCTATGCCCAATTGGCAAACGCCGAGAACCCTAACATGCCAATGATTATCGAACACCTCACCACCGATGAGGAATACGTTGCCAGCGTGCGGTATGTACGAGAGCGTTTGCAGATATGTTAATTTTTCAGGTAAAGTGGTTAATTCTATTTGATTTCCAACAGTTTCATTTGTGAATGTCGAGTTTATTTTGTAGTTTTGCATTCTAATGTTACAGTCATAGCATAACTATCTAAACAATATTTATTCCGAAATATGAGAAAACATCTAATAACATCGACCTTGCTATTAGCTATGGTGTTTGAACCTGTGTCTGCACAAACGGAGACACGACAACTGAGTATCGACACCAAGACACTGGGTATAGAGATTAGTCCTACGCTCAGCGGCATATTCTTCGAGGACATCAACCAATCACTTGATGGTGGCATCTGTGCGCAAATGATACAAAACAACTCGTTTCAAGCCTATAACGTGCCTGACGGTCCTGCAAACGAGTTTTCTCAGAGCGACACTATATTCTTTGGATGGACAATTGTGAGTAAAGATGGTGCCGTAGGTCAGACTCATGCCGTGAGCGACCATCCACTTGTTCCAAAGCTTGAGCGTTATTACGATTACGATCCCAACGACAAATACGATGATGAGCAGCGCTACGTGCAGTATTGCGTTCGCTTCGACATAGAGAAAGCTGGTGCAGGCTATGGCATTGCAGCCAACGGTTATGGTATTGCCCCAAGCACACGTGACCGTGGGGCAATATACAGCAACAATACCCAGCGTCCTTCGTTGGCAGTTGAGGAAGGTGTTAACTATGACCTCAGTCTCTATCTGCAAGGCGAGAAATATAAGGGCAAGGTAAGTGTTTGGCTTGAGGATATTGACGGAAACATAAACTCGAACGTCATCCAATTGCCAAAGCTGAAGGATGTGTGGAAGAAATATACTGGTAAGCTGAAAGCGCTACGCACAAAGGACAGCCGAATGGTGATTGCTGGCGATAAGGAAGGTACATTCTTTCTTGATTTCGTGACATTGTTGCCAGAAGCATCAAAGCTGTGGAATAATGGCAAGAACGGCCCGTTGCGCAAGGATATGATGGAGGCTCTTGCAGCCCTGAATCCGAAGTTCATGCGTTTCCCTGGCGGCTGTGCATCAGAGGGACCGAACTATTTCGGACAGGTATTTTGGAAGAACAGCATAGGTAAACCCGAGGAACGTCTCGGTTTTCGCAACCATTGGGGATACTGGACTTCGCAATATGTGGGCTTCTATGAGTATTTCCTTATGGCAGAAGCACTTGGAGCCACTCCGTTACCAGTACTCAACAATGGCGTTACCTGCCAGTTTGTGCGTCATTCGTATATTGCACCGCTTGAAACCGAGGCCGACCGTCTGCGTTTCCATGATATCTTCGTGAAGGATGCTCTTGACCTCATTGAGTTTTGCAACGGTGATGTAACGACCAAATGGGGCAAGATGCGTGCAGATATGGGACATCTGGCACCATTCAACCTGAAATATCTCGGTGTGGGCAATGAGAATCAAGGCAAAGAGTTCTGGGAGCGTTTCGACATCATGTACAAGGCCATCAAAGCGCAATATCCAGACATCATCATTATCTCGACAGCCGGTGCCCGTGAAGCTGGACGTGAGTTCGATAACAACTATGCCGAAATCGACGAGAAATATCCTGACACGTATGTTGATGAGCACTACTACAAAGGTGATGACTGGTTCTTAAGTCAGGGAAACCGTTATGCGCCTGATTCAAAACGTGGCGGTCAGGGGCTAACCTACGACCGTAGCCGTCCAACTCGTGTGTTTGTAGGAGAGTTTGCCAACAACAACACCAACAATGCCTATCGTTCTACTCTCGCCGAAGCAGCCTATTGGCTTAGTCTGGAGCGTAACTCCGACATGGTGGTGATGGCGGCCTATGCCCCACTCTTCTGCAAGAAGGGCTACAACAAGTGGAACTCTAACCTCATTTGGTTTGACAATCGAGGGCTGTGGCGCACCACTAACTATTATTATCAGAAGTTGTTCTCACTTGGAGGCAATCGTGCCTTGAAATATCAGGAAGTATTAAATGGCAGCGAAGTTGATGGAAGCATCTACACCTCACCAACCATTGATACCCAGACTAGTACCATATACCTGAAGTTTGTGAATGCAGAGGCGAAGGATAAGCTAATCAATGTCAGCCTGAACACAACAGACAGCTATACCGCCGAAATTGAACTTATGACCGCACACGATACGAACATCAAGAATCAAGGCGATCAGAATTACTATTCCTCTCATCCAGATGCACCTGCCGATTTCAACTATTCAGAGGCCATTACGCCAAAAACAGAATCCCTCGGCACAGTACAGTCATCCTTCACCTTCACGATGCCAGAGAACTCGGTTGGCGTGCTACGGCTGAAGAAATAAGATAATATGGTTATCAGGTTAGAAGGTTAGGAGGTTTTCAGGTCGGAATGGTTATTAAATGTCTAAAGGCTAAGGTCTAAAGTCTTTTGCCTTTCGTCTTTCGACCTCACAACCTTTAAACCTTTTAACCTCCCAACCTTCTAACCTATAAACCTTTAATTTTAACCCTCAAAAAACTATCGTTTAAATGAAAAAGTTATCAATTCTAATCCTTTGCATGATGGCTTTGACTTCATGCTCACAAAGTGATGTAACCAAGGAGTCGCCAAAAGATTCCGAGTCTGTGGAAAATGTAATAATGGCAAGGCGCAGTATCCGCCAATATACAAAGCAGACAATCAGTCGTGATACTCTTGATCAGATCATCAAGTGCGGTATCAATGCTCCTAATGGTCAGAACAGACAGGCGTATGAGATACGTATAGTCAATAATCCGCAATTGCTGAAGGAGATTTCAGATGCAGTTCTCAAGGACAATAAGGATATGAGTCTGAAGCCTGGGGCTGACAATATCTTCTTCGGAGCAACAACCGTAGTGTTTATCGGTAATGACACAAGCTATGACATGTCGCAGATAGATTGCGGACTTCTTGGCGAGAACATAATGCTCTCTGCATGGGAAAAGGGCATCGGTTCATGCTGTATGGCTTTCCCTATCCGACTGATGAAGGAGAGCGAATCTTGTGCTCCGCTCGTCCAGAAACTGGGTTTCAGCGCAGGATATAACCTGCTTTACTGTATTGTAATGGGATATCCAAATGAGAATCCAGATGCAAAACCAAGGAAAGAAGACATGATTAAATACGTTGAATAAAATGAATAAGATAATAACATTTGTCGCAGTATCAATGCTATGCATGATGACTGCTTGTAGTGGAGATAAGAAACAGGAAGAAGCTACGGAAAAACCTACAGGTGCTTCTTTGGCAAAGGTATCAGGCATACCTTATAGTGAGACAACCGTCAATAAGAAAGAGGGTAAGAACGTACTTGTAATTAGTTCAAGTGCTCGTAGAGGCGGAAACACGGATCTGCTTGCAGATGAGTTTGTTCGTGGTGCAAAGGAAGCTGGCGGAAAGGTAGAAAAAGTATTCCTTGCCGACCTTAACCTTGAGTTCCTTTCAGAACAAGGAGCAAACAAGCCTCATGACGTTCCTCGCAATAACGACACGGGCGTACTTGTTGACAAGTTCCTTGCCGCAGACGTGGTATGCCTCGCATCACCAACATACTATATGAATGTGAATGATAGAATGAAGACATTCATAGATGCCACCTATCTCGCATGGGGTGACGAGCGCATGGGTAATAAGGAATACTATTACATCACCGCATGTGCACAGGATTCTAAGGAAACGGCAGAGTGGTGCCTTAACGGTTTCAGAGGCTTTGTGATGTGTATGCCGAACCCAACTGAGCGCGGTTCCGTGAGTGCTACTTCCATGGGGCGTCCGGGAGCAGTATCGGGTACTCCTTACATGGAACAAGCCTACAAGCTTGGTTTGAGTATTAATAAGTAATTTTTAAGGTTTTCAGGTTAAAAGGTCTAAATGTTTTGAAATTAAGAGAATAAGATATTAAAAATTAATTTTCAATTCTCAATTCTCAATTTTCAATTGTGTAAAGACCTCCCCACCTTCCAACCTCATAAATATATGTGGCCAATAATATTCTTGATAGTCAACCTCGCTGTTATTGCGGGACTTGTGTGGATGGCATTTGCCGTTTGCAGATTTCATAGTATTTCCATGATAGTTCCACGCAAATGGTGGAAGCGTATGCTCATTGGTGCTCTGATAGTCATAAGCATCATGGTGGCGCTCCATTTTGCCATGGGATTCGTCAATATGATTATCGTATTCCTTCATCTTCTTATAATATGGATGATATGCGATGCCATTGCATGGATTGCAAGAAAGAAGACCAAAAGGCAGGGAAAGCATTACTATGCAGGAATCTGTGCCATAACCTTTACCGTAGTATGGCTTGGCATTGGCTGGTATAATGCCCATGACGTGAAGAGAACGGAATATAACCTGTTGACCGACAAGCAACTCGGCATTGACAGTCTCAAGGTTGTGGGCTTTTCCGACTCTCACGTTGGCGCAACCTTCCATTGGCAGGAGTTTGAGCAGTATATAGAGCGTATCAACAAGGAAAATCCCGACATCGTGGTCATCGTGGGCGACTATGTGGATGATGATACCTCAAAAGAGGATATGGAGCGAAGTTGTGAGGCTCTTAAGAAGCTAAAGACCAGATATGGCGTGTATTATGTCTATGGAAATCACGACGAAGGCTATTGGGCAAACAGCAGACGTGGTTATACAATCGAGGATGTGAATCGTTGCCTTGAACAGAACAATGTAAGGATTCTGCGTGACGAGACAGTTACAATTACAGGAAACGTACTTCTTTGTGGAAGGCTTGACAAGTCATACGGCAATCATAACAAGCAAGGACGTAAAAGCGCATCCACCCTTATGAAGAATGCAAAGGGAAAGTATGTTATCTGCCTTGACCATCAGCCAAATGACTATGCAGAAGAGGCAGATAGTAAGATGGATCTTGTATTGTCTGGACATACCCACGGAGGTCAATTCTGGGGACTCGGCAATTATGGTGTATGGATTGTAGCAAATGATGCATACTATGGATATGAGCGCAGAAAAAATACCGATTTCATCGTATCGTCAGGCATCGGCGACTGGGCAATAGACTTCAAGACTGGATGTATCTCCGAGTATATTGTCGTGAATATCAAGGGCAAGTAAAAACTGTAAGAAAACAGGATAAAAAACCAATCTCTAATGAACACCATATTACATAAGAAAACATTTAAGGAACTTGCTACAGATGAATTATACGAACTCCTAAGGGTACGTAGCGAGACCTTCGTGGTTGGACAGAACTGTGTATATCAGGATTTAGATTATGATGACAAGACGGCTATCCACTTATGGCTCACGGTAGATGACAAACTCGTGGCTATGGCTCGCCTGTGTCCCGCAGGAACCCATCTGCCAGAAGTATCCATAGGAAGAGTCATTGCAACCGAGCGTGGTAAGGGCTACGGTAAGCAGATAATGCTTCATGCCATCAATACAGCCATAGAACTTCTCGATGCTACGTGTATTGAGATTCAGGCTCAGGAATATGCCAAGGGATTCTATGAGAGTGTAGGATTCAAACAGACATCCGACACCTACATACTCGAAAACATCCCTCATGTCAACATGACATGGAGAAGACAGAAAGACCAAAATGCTTATGAAATCAATCTATAGTTATAGTTTTATGATGCTTATTTAAGATGTATCAAAAACCAAAAACATCACTTGAACATTTATGACACTATGCTAATTGTCACAAATATCCAATTACGCATTATAAAGTATTATTCTTTCTGATATTTGTACGCTATATTATGTCAGTCCCACTAATTGATATATGGGACTCCATATATCTTTACATAAAGGTACATAGAAGAAAGTTATCTCGCGGTTAGAGACAGAAAATGCCACGCTCAAAGCGCTGGTGGCAAGCTTTCATAGAGATATGGAAGCGCTGAAGAGGATGGCGAGGCCGGAGAAAGCGGAATATCCGGAGAGACCGGAACTACTGGAAATGCCAAGCATCACGACGGCTTACCAGCTACCGCCGCCACCGCCGCCTCCTCCGCCTCCGGAGAAGCCACCGCTATGTCCTCCATGGGAAGAACTGTGAGAGCGAGAGCATGATGAAACGTGACTGCGAACCGTATCATTCACGCTGCTAACCAAGTGATTGGTGAAGTTAGGACCGCTATATATTCCGGCAGTTGTGTACCAATCTGGCTTTTCTACGGTGATTGTCTTGAACTTCCTTGCCCATGTACTTGCCAGCCCGAACACCATAGCGTAAGGCAGAACACGATAGAAATACTTCGCATCTTCCATTTGCAAACGCTCAAGGTTCTCCTTCTCTGCCGTCTCAATAAATTCCTTGAAACCAAGCAGACGTCCCATCATGTCAATACGATATTCGGTATTCAGTTTGAACCGTCCGCAAAGCTCTACGGCAAGGAAGTTGGCAAGGAAGAACAGGAATATCTCCCAGGCGGCCATAGGAGAGCCATAATCCGTAAATTCAGACTCATACATCATTGCAACACCTGACATCATCGTGAACTTCACAAGAAAGAAGACAACGCGGTTAATGGCTGATGAATAGAGGTCGGAAGCACTACCCGACAGGCGCAATGACAATCCTAATACTGCAGGCAATAGCCATACAAGACCGGCATACATTATGTCATCAAACGAGAAGAAGTGAACGATATTCGTAGCTATGGTGAGCGTACTGAATAACAGCAAAGGAATATACAGATAAACCGATGAGTCTGTCCTTATGAGATCCTTCCTGTTACTCTCGCTAAACACATTCTTGAGTGCCGACTTCACCCCTTTCATTTCTGAGGATTTATCGCCCAACTGACTGAGTTTCACCGTAGTTTTACCATTTGGGAAGAATACGTTCATCAACTGTCTCTGATACCCAGGGGCATCTTTCGGAAGACTCTTCAGCTTTGTAAACTCTATTTTCTTGTTCTTGTCCTCATCAATCTTTAGATACCCATGCTCGGCAAACCACGGAATAAGCGAAGTAATATCACCGTCATCCGCACTATTGTCGATGATGACACCTACCTCCGCACTTGATATTCCCTCTGGTGGGTAGAACTCTATCGTCTTTACCACGCTACGGCCTCTGTCTATCGTTAATGCACGATATAAAACGATAAGAATACAAAGCACAGTCAATGCCAGCCATAGATAATGCCAGAAATACTGCACTCTGGTAGATCCATATAGGCTGTAATGGCGTGATTTGGCTGTATAGAGTCGCACATACCGGCTATGTATGTAGTAGTTGCCTCATACTCAATAGGTATGATATTCTCCTCTTTTCCATAAAATCCGCTATACCATCTCAGATTATCCACCGACTTTTGAGGCAATGGCTTCTCAAACTCAATTCTGAAGTCAAAATGCCTTATCTCCTCATTGAAATCAGCTCCGAGAATGGTGTGGAAAAGGATGTCCTTGGTTTGAATGCGATCGTCAGGATACTTGAACTTATAGCTTATCACATAGGTATTCATGCCCTCAACCACTCTGTCGGCATCACCTATCTGAATGATATGATTGTCCATTTCCTCCGTTTCCTCATGAATAGGGCCGCCAGTCACCTCCACATCGTCAATATCCACGATGTAAGGGAACTCCGTGTTCTGCATATCTCCCCAAACATCCTTTGCGTCATGCCAGAGGCTGAACTTCGTAGGAATGAAACGATAGAAACCATGACGAGGTTCAAGGAAATTGATGACAAAGGTCTCCTTCACATCCCATACGTTATTCTTGTGGACGTATGCCTCATACTTAACATTCTCATAGTAGAAACCGCCCCGGTCGGCAAATGCACAGGCACTTACCAACAGCAGGACAAAGGAGAACAGCAATCTGTATAGCCTATGCATTTGGCACCTCCCTCTCCACAACATTCTGAATCTCATACATCTTCTTTTCCCTGAATCCGAAGATATTAGCAATGATGTTATAAGGGAACATCTGGCACTTGTCATTATACTGTCTAACGCTACCGTTATAGTAGCGTCGTGCAAAAGCAATCTCCTCCTCTGCCTTCACAATACGCTTATGCAGGTCAAGGAAATTCTCGTTTGCCTTAAGTTCAGGATATTTCTCCACAACCACCAAAATACGGCTCAGAGCCTCACCAATGCGCATCTCACCCTCTATCTGACCGTCGATGTCACCGCCAAGCACACCGGCACGACGCTTGGTAAGTTCCTCAAGCGTGTCAGCCTCATGCTTAGCATACGCCTTGACAGTATCCACGAGATTCGGGATAAGGTCAAAACGCTGTTTCAGATACACATCCATCGTAGAGAACGCCTCCTTCACCTTGTTTGAAAGCCGAATAAGACTGTTATACACGAAGATACAGAATACGAAGATTATCGCTACTGCAACGATAAGTATAATGTTTGCCATAATGATATTTTTTCTATGTTTATTTGCTCTTTACATTCTTGTATGAAAACCTACAGATTAACAGCCTGTAAAATCCCATGCAAATTTACACTATTACTTTAATATCTGCAAATTTTGAGGAAGAAAAAACGGGAATCCAATTAACAGGAATCCTATGTGACAACGCTGTGAATCCGTAGAAAGGTACAAAATTATAATGAGAAATGCAAGCAAAAGCATTATTATCTCACTCATCTTTTGGTTTTTGCGTTAAGTTGCTTAAAGTTGCACAGAAACAGCATTATCCCCAGACCATCAGGAAAAAAACACAAGAGTAAAAAAAGGAAGGATAAAATTCCTTCCTATTCAAATTTTATCTTGTATATTTCTTTCCTTTCTTGATGTAGATACCTTTATGAGTATCATATCCGTTGATACGCTGACCGTTCTGATTATATATCTTCTCATCACAAGGCTGTCCGTTGACGATACCATCTATACTTGTAGCTGCATTATCTTCTATTGGCAATATTTGTCCCCATTCCTGCCATCCACTAGCATTCTGATACGCAGAAACAGAAGAAGCAGGTACATATAGAATGCCATTCTCACATTGTGTTCCCCTAAAAGCGCCTTCGCCTACAGATGGAGGGGTCGTTGCATAACAGGTCATATTCTTCAATCTGATACTACTCAGGAAAGCATTAGGTCCGATACTTTGCACAGAGCTTGGGAGAGTAAAAGAAAACAGAGAGACACATCCATAGAATGCCGATTGTCCAATAGAAATTACTGAGTTCGGAATAGAGACAGAAGAGAGATTACGACAACTAGAGAATGCTCCAGGCTCTATAACAGTCACAGAGTTTGGAATCACAATAGAAGTAAGTTCTGGGCATCCCCAAAATGCATTTTGCCCTATTCCTTTCACATTATTAGGAATTATAGTATTCTTACATCCTAAAATCAATGTGTTTGTTTCTGTTTCTATTATGGCATTACAATCGTTTCTGCTATCATATCTTGCATTTCCTTTCTCCACATTTATAGAAGTAAGACCTAAACATTTTTGAAAAGCACAATCTCCAATATTTATTACAGATTTTGGAATTGTAATTGAAGCAAGATTAGTACATTCGTTAAATGCAAGAGAACCAATACTCTTCACTGAATTAGGAATTGTGATAGAAGTGAGATCTGTACACCCATCTAATGCACTACCCAAAATACTTGTCACAGAGTTTGGAATAATTGTATTCTTACATCCCGAAATCAATGTATTGGATTTGGTTTCTATGATAGCATTGCAATCGTTTCTGCTATCATATTTTACGTTTCCTTCCTCCACTTTTATAGAAGCAAGACCTGAACATTTAGAAAAAGCATTACCCGCAATATTTGTAACAGATTTTGGAATTGTGATTGAAGTGAGATTTGATAGTCCTACAAATGTACCAGGCCAAACAATTGTCACAGAGTTTGGAATAACAGTATTATTACATCCTGCTATTAATCGGTTATATTTGGTTTCTATGATAGCATTACAGTCGTTTCTACTATCATATCTCGCATTTCCTTGTTCTACTTTTATTGAATTGAGATTTTTGCAATAAATAAAAACATTATCTCCGATAGTCGTAACAGATTTTGGAATTGTTATCGAGGTGAGACTTGAGCAACCATAGAAAGCCCACTTTCCAATAGTCGTAACAGAATTCGGAATAGTGATAGATGCGAGACTTGAACAATAGAGGAATGCACTATTTCCAATATTTACTACGGAATTAGGAATCGTAACAGATGTGATGTTTTCACAGAAATAGAAAGCATTTTCTCCTATGTTAGTAACCCCATCTTTAATTACAACTTTTTTTATTTTTTTATACTGGAAACTCCAAGGGGCACCAGATGCTTCATAGTCATCCATCTCAGTTCCTGATATGGTCAATGTACCATCACCAGACAGTTTCCATGTAACATCAGCATGAATAGCACCATAGGTGAATAAACTTAGAAAGAAAAGAATAATTGTTTTTTTCATTGTTTAATGATAAATATTTTACATTCGTCTTTTATTATAACGAGTGCAAATATAAACAAAAATTTTCAATTACAAGCATTCGAGATAGTGAAATTTTCACTTTCTTCGCAATAATAACGAAGGATGAGCGACGAAAGAACGTTAGTACGGCTATAATTCCATACGGATATACGTCCTGTCATCGAATGACTTATAGTCTTTCATTACTCCTTTAGTGGCTTTATAAATGTCTATGCAGAGAGGATCATTTTTAATAATCCGCTCTAACTCTCTTTCACTCTCTTCCAAGGTTCTCTTCAGAATAGGATAGCCGTCGGATGCAAGGATAATCTCCTTGGCATCAGAAACAGAAATGACGTGAACAAGATTTTCAGGAATATCCATTCCGTTAATAACGGCATACTCGCGATTCTGCCTCTCACAACAGCTACGCAGCTCGTTTTTGATACTCTCCCTACCAATATCCTTTACTCGCAGTTCTTCAACCGTTACCCTACCCTCTTTCAGCAATTCATGAATGTATTTAGAACGTTTCTCTGCATTCACAACTTCCTCTGGCTTAGGGTATTCATAGAGCACACCATCAACAAGACAAAGGCAATCACCAACAAACCACACCTCACGTTTCTTTACGTTCAGTACCACAGCACTTGCTGCCATAAGGTTATTGTCGGCCTTTGTCGGTTTCTGAGGATAATATTCAGAAACAGCCTCGGCAGTCAACCGGCAGAAATCCGTTATCGTAGAGTCGGGAGTGAGTTTTTCTGATATAACGCGAGAGACGATCTCCATGCACAACCGTCCGTTGCTGACATCAGGCGAGTATCTGACATCAGCCTTTGAGGTACTGCCATCAATAACAGCCACGAAATCATCTGTCACGACGATTCCGTCCTCGCACGTCTCCTGGCTTCGCTTTCCTATTATCTGGCTTTCTACGATTCTCATTCTGGAAATTAGGGTTATACGATTTCTTTGGCGATTGATGATGGGTGTTAGGTGTTGGGTGATATGTGTTGGATGATGGCTTGCGAGAATTATCACGACCAGGCTCACGACTATCAGGAACAGGCACCTGACCAAGCAATTCCTTTATCAAATCCGCTCTTCCGATACGGCGTAGGGACTGTTCGATACTACGTCGTTCCTCTGGCTTATACCAGAAGAAGAAATGACGTTGGGCAAGCTTATCCTTCGGTGTCTTGGCAGAAAAGACAGGCTCAAGGGTATAAGGATCGTATCCCGAATACCATGTCTCGGTACTAACCGTCATAGGAGTAGGTGTAAAGTCCTGAACCTGTTCAAGTTGGAAGTCCAGTCGCTTGGTCTTGATTGCAAGATCAGCCATATCCTCCTCATGACATCCTGGATGTGAGGAAATAAAGTAAGGAATGAGTTGCTGTCGCAAACCCTCTTCTCGGTTTATCTTGTCAAAGACACGCTTAAACTCCTCAAAAAGCTTGAAAGAAGGCTTTCTCATCAGCTTAAGAACAGCATCAGAGGTATGCTCTGGAGCAACCTTCAATCTACCACTTACGTGATTACAGATAAGCTCACGAGTATATTCCCTTGCCGATTGGTTAGCCTTCTCATCCTTACTGTGATGAAGTAGCAGGTCGTATCTCACACCAGAGCCAATAAAGCTCTTCTTTATCTCTGGCAAAGCATCAACAGAGCGGTAGATATCGAGCAAGGCAGAATGGTCAGTATCAAGATTCGGACATATCTCAGGATTGATACACGAAGGACGCTTGCACTTGGCACAAGCCTTGAGGTTTCGTCCATGCATTCCGTACATATTTGCTGACGGTCCGCCAAGGTCAGAAAGATAGCCCTTGAAATCTGGTAGCTTCACAACCTCCTTAACCTCCCTCATGATACTCTCCTTTGAACGGCACGCAATAAACTTTCCCTGATGGGCAGAGATAGTACAGAAAGCACAACCGCCAAAACATCCTCGGTGCATGTTTACCGAGAACTTAATCATATCGTAGGCCGGTATTCTCTTACCCTTATACTTAGGGTGAGGAACACGCATATAAGGCAAATCGAAAGAGGCATCAATCTCCTCGGTAGTCATAGGCGGATAAGGTGGATTTACCACCACGAAACGACCGTCAACGCCTTGGATAAGTCGCTGAGCATGAACCTTATTACTCTCTTCCTCTATATGTCTAAAATTATCAGCCTCTGCCCTCTTGTCACGAAGACATACCTCGTGGCTATGAAGTACGATATCATCCTCTGTAATACCGCCAGGGATATCCTCTTTTCTGCAAAGAAAAACTGTCTGAGGAAGTTCTGTTATATCAGAAATATTCCTTCCCTTATCCAACTGCTCGGCAATGGCAAGGATGGTTTTCTCGCCCATTCCATAGGAAATGATATCACCAGCACTATCACAAAGAATACACTTACGAAGACGGTCTTCCCAATAGTCATAATGGGTTAATCTTCGCAAGGATGCCTCAATACCGCCTA
>JAEEGG010008058.1_pt1 | contig 24037 bp, 26 predicted proteins | sample 9134161 | NCBI WGS metagenome assembly JAEEGG01 (sample SAMN16246543, study PRJNA631951) | gut metagenome | biome: gut microbiome; feature: rumen; material: CR-attached | host: Bos | place: Iran: Karaj | collected 2018-10
AATTCTCCGTATGTCCCCTTCATAGATTCCGGCATTTCTTTGTATTGGTATTTCATCTTTTTCCTTCCCTCCGTACTAAAATCAACATAAGAATCGACTTCAATTATCTCGACAACCTTGAATTTATTCTTTTGTGAACTCCCTGTCAAAATTTCTCACTGTCTCGCGATTCAGGTCATCATTATAAATATCTGATTCAAAAAATCTTCCTCCGCAAGCATCATTCAAATATCCTGTCTTCAATTCTATTGCCATAAATGACGGATAATTATATCCTTCAGCATCTGCTATTCCAAAAAACTCCGCTTCCTTGAATCCAAACTGAGGATAGTACTCCGGTCTTCCAAAAAACAAGATTGCACCATAACCAAGCTGTTTTGTTCGCTCTATCATAGTTCGAACAAGTGCCGCTCCAACGCCCTTTCTCTGATATTCAGGTAATACGCTCAATGGTCCAAAGTTTATAACCGGAATAGACAGATTTTCCTTTTTTACAACTGCATTGCTACAAATAATATGGCCGACAATAGTTTTATCATCCAATTCCGCAACCAAGCTGAGTTCCATAATCCCGTCCCTGTGACGCAATTCATGAACCATCCAATGCTCATAAGGGCAACCAATCTGTCCACGCTCGATTCTGTCAGGATACCCAAAGGCAGTTCTCGTTATTTCCTCTACTCTTCGATAATCTTTTTCTTCTTCAAGTCTAACATTTATCTCCATGCTAAATCCCCTCTAAATACTCCGATTGTCATACTCATTTATATTCAAAGTTTCTTGCCTAAGGCAACGACTCTAATCCGTTTTCCCGAATCTCGTTCAACTGATTTGCCGTCAGAGTTCCCGCCCGATACAACAGCAAATACTCATTTTCAATTGAACTGTCAAAAATCAGCAAGTCATCGGTATTGATGGTAACTCTTACGCCGTTCTCGTAGAGAGCTTTAATCGGATGATCCGCAAACCCGCTTGCATACCCAAGTTGTACATTACTGCTCGGACACACATTCAATTGTATCCGGTTTTCGGCCAGAAAATGCATTACCTCCGCCGACCCGGCTGCGTGAATCCCATGATGAACCTCCTGAAGGCCCAGAACCTCCACTGCCCTTCGCACATCTTCTGCGGATCCGCTTTCACCGACATGCATCCGCTTGACTAAGCGGTACTGTTCGGCTTTACGGTAAAGAGGAATAAAAGCCTCAATCGGTTTAATGTTTTCGCCTCCGCATACATCAATGGAATGAAAGAAGCCGTCGGAAATATACTCTTCCATCCGGGCTGCCTCCTCTTCCACGTCACAGCAGGAAACATATGTCAGCTCAGGCTCAAATAGTGCCTCAGGACAATGCTTTGAATGCAATCCTTCGATAATTGTCCGAAACTCTGCCATTCCCCCGAACAATTCAATCTCCTGTGCTCCGAAATTCATTGAAAGACGTTTTATGTTGTTCCGTTTGGCTTCGGCAAATGCCCCCTCCCATCGAACAAGTCCCCCTTCTTTCCCGGAACAGAAAGGCTTCATGTAAGTCGTAAACCACTTCTGCATTCCCTCCAACCCATCAAACCGCTCCGGCGGATTCGGAAACTTAATCTTCAGTCTTTCAGAAAGCCAGGAACGTCTGCAGCCTTTGGTAGAGTGGTTATGAAGGTCGCTTTTCGGAACCCTCAGGAGCTTCCCGGTATTACCTTCCACAAGGCCTTCACAAAACAGTCTTTTTGCATTTTCAGCGGCATTTTCCATCCGGTATGTGCTATCTGTTTGAATACTTCTCTTGCTATCCCCCACAAGCTTCCTCCCTTGTTATTTTTCTTCAAAGTTAATTGCCTACATTTCCATAATATCTTATCGAGAATACACGCCCTTCATCACTTCGTTCTGATAGGCTTCCTTCTTTGGAAGTTCCGGATAGGAATCGGCAATCTCCGCCGCCATACGGTTATCATAGGGTACTGAGAGGATTGTTATCCGGATTGAACCGATTCCAGGTTCACCCTCCAGCAGCAGGGCATGTGCACGCGGAACACCAAGGTTGTTTCCTACACTTCCCGTGTTAATCGCATATCCGCCCTCCAACGGTCGTACGAAAGGCCTATGCGCATCCGCACAAATCAAGCCGTTCGCATCCGGTCTGCCATCATGAAAACAGAGGCCTTCCCGAAGTTTCTCAACCGGATCGCTACTGACATATAAAGGATCTATCGCACGTCCGTGGACAAGGCGGAACCTCATTCCGCCAATCTCCAATTCATCTTCAAGGGGAAGGGAATTCAACCAATTCAGACGTTCCTGTCCAATCTGCTTAATGTAAAATGCATTCTTTTCCGGAACTTCACTCAGGATACGGTCCCAATTCCCCGCAATCCAATGATTACAATGTTCTCTTACCCAGTCGATTGTCTTGTCGCTTTCAGGACCTTTCCCAACTGCATCGCCAAGGAACCAGATATCATCCGGTTGAATCTTATTCAGTTCTTGCTCTATTGCCTCCGTGGCAACCATGTTGCCGTGAAGATCTGCTAAAACAACTATCTTCATACTCACTTACTCCTGTATAGTAGTTTTGGTCTTTTGGGTGACATACGCATTGACTCATAATGGTCCACCCGGGGGCCCAATAACTTCAAATTCTCTTGCCCAACTTAATTGCGATTATGTGATTTCAATCAACTCCAATGTGTTGATATCATACTTTTCTTCGGGATCAATGTATGCGTCTTCCGGATCTCCATTTTCCCTTTGTAATGACCTCATCTACCTTGAAATCAAAACTCTCCAAGCGGATGTCTCCGACTCTCTTTCCGCAACACACCCACAGGGCATATCAGCAACCTTCAAAATAGAAGCATCCAGTTCAAATGCTTCAGCTAATGCAATCACTCTCGCATCGTCCGGAAAAACATGCTCCCCTCCGCACATAAACTGCCAACAACCGTCTTCCTCATCATGAGAAACGTACAAAATTGGCTTTTCCCCCTGCAAGACATGTTTGCAAACCAGACACGCTGTATTCGGTTCATCTAAAAACGGAAATCCCGTTGTATTTCGTTCCTCTTTTTTCTGCTTTTTCTTAAAAAACCACACGATCACCTGCCCCCTTACTTTCTTTTCTTTCTATAATGATCTGTTTTTTCGACGTCACACGAGTCCACGTGCTGCGAAGCATATCTTTTTTTGACACTTGTTTTTGCCCCCATCAGGAAACTCAGCGCAGGGATCCGGTAAGCAATCTCCGCACAGGCAAAAGTTACGGGATAAGCCAATGCAACCGGCACAAAATATGCCGCTAAAGTATTGTTTCCGAAGAGACCGGAAAGCCAATACTGAAACAGAACGATCCACAAAAAATGAATGCTGAAGAAGAGGAACGACCTTTGGGATAAGTACTCTGCTGCTCTTCCTGCATGATTCATTACATGCTTTCCGATTCCGATCAGCGCTAAGACCAGGAACCATTCCGTAAACGCCTTGGCGATCGTATTGATCACACCGAAATCCTTGCCCGACCAGATAAACATATAAACGTCAGCTATGCCGGAGGCAAGGCCGACTGCCAGCGAAACATACCTGTATTTTCCGATCTTCTCCAATACATCCTCATCGGAAAGTACATAATAACCGATAAGAAACACATAGAGATACTCCGCAAAGCTCTTCCCGCCGACGACCAGAAGATCGTATAAAAACGGAAGCGGTATTACAAACAGACAGATCGCCCAAAACGGTATCTCCCGCGCTTTTTCTTTCTTGAATATCCGCTTTGACAAAGCGATGATGCCGATTCCGACAAGTGATATCACGAACAGAAAATAAAGGAACCAAAACTGACCGACGCCAAAACCACCGTCAAATCCTGACAGATCCGTCCACTTCGTGAAAAATACCCTGTAGTGAGCGAAGAAACCGCCGTCATAGCCACAGTTTGTCTTATCGCCTATATAGGCCATCACCGGGCAGAAGAACAGCGTTCCGAACAGAAAAGGGATCAGTAATCTCTTAATCCTCTCACAAACAAACTGTCCGTAGGTGCGTTTTTTCAGTGCATACCGTGCGCTGACCCCTGCCAGCAGGAACATGACCGGCATATAAAAAGGGCTGCAAAAAACAATGAAACTGCTTATTGCTTTATTGGGATAGAAAATGAAATAGTTCAATTCTCCCCATGTGTTAAATGCCTGCGCGGCATGATAAGGGATCAACAACAGTATGATCAGACACCGGATATTATCAATATAGTGTTTTCTCATAGTACTCCACTTCAATCTTTGTGCCGTCCGGGTAGGTGCAGGTTCCTGTGTACACTTTCCCGGTAAAGCCCCAATGAAGATACATCTGCTTGTTGAGAATCTCTTCCGGTTCGACTCCGAGAACAGCTCTTGCAAAGCCCTTCTGCCGGAGGTCTTCCGTCATGAAACGAAGAAGCTTCGAAAAATATCCCTTGCTGCGATACCCATTAACCGTGCGGAATGCCGAAAGATAAGCGGTACCGTCCTCTCGATATCCTTTGTCATCCTCCCCCGGGGTATAGTTCGGAACCGCATACGCTTCGCATATGATCTCTCCGTTAAGGAACCCATAGTAGGGAATCTCTTTTCCGGCTGATACTTCTGCGAGAACGTCCGTCTTCCACACCGCCCAATTCGGATCGTCCGGGTGCTCCCGGATCAGAGCGTCCCATTTTTCATTTACTTCCTCAAGTGACGCGATCCTGCACACATAGCTGTCTTCCCTTCGCTTATACAACACGATTTCGGGATCGGCGCCATTGCAGCCGTATTCACAGGCAAGGATGAACGACTCATCCGCCACAACGCCGAAGCACCTCTCCGATCCTTCCCTTTCAATCTGGTTCCCGAAGTAGATATCTTCATCCTTCAGAAATCTGACGGAAGATCCGTTGACAAGGGGGTATTCAAGGTTCACATAGGCACCGTTTAGCAGATTCAGGTTACTGACGCTGAGTCCCTTAATCCCAAGAGCATTGATCTCCTCGATCAGCTGTTTCTTCAGCGCCGGGAAATCACCGCTTCTCTGTGCAACACAGCTCCCGCCGAACGGATGTCCCTGACACTTTTCACATCCACCGCACTCCTGCAGCCTGGGGCATTCGGAACAGCAATCCACCCCGCAAAATGTTTTTATCATATTACCCTCCGTACCCTTCTGCAGCTCTAACGTTTTGTCGGTCTGATAAGCGCAATCATTTGCTTTTCCTCCGAATTTCAATCAATAAAGCGTTTTCAATCAGCCGTTAGAGGCAAGAATCGAATCTATCATTTCATCACCGTGCCCGGGAACCACAAACTTTTCAAAGATCTTATCGGCCAGTTCGGTTCTCATGCCTGTTTTGTCCTTGAAAATCTTCATCTTCGGCGTAGTACTGTTCTTAGGGCAGTACAGACTCACATCTACGGGAATATATCGATATCTCTTCCCGCTCATTTTCCGTCTGATGTCCGATGCATAAAACGCATCCTTTTTCTTTCTGGAATAAGCGAAAAAGCAGACGGAAGAAATCAGGGCCATACTGCCGAATGTGATCAGGAATCCCGGCGTGTAGGCTTGCACATAAGCTATCAGCGCAAGCGCGAAAAGCAGTGAAGCACCAATCCCTCCAAGCGCCAGCTTATTCCGTTCTTTCTTTATGCAGCTGTTACATATTCCGACTCTTTCAACAGTTTCGTATTTTTCATAAATAGTCGCTTTGGTCTTTTGGGCAACTATATACTCTTTAGTCTGAGAGGTTATTACAGATGCTACTACAACAAATCTGTATTCTTTTTCGGCATCTTTTTTGCAACATACACATTGACTCATAACGGTTCACCCCTATTCCAATTATATGCGGATCACTACTCCGATACTGCTTCTATGATATAACTTCATTTCAGATTCACAATCCACTCGCCGTTTTCAATCGTATACTGGAACTCGTTGAGGTCCGGATCGTTCATCACTTTCATAAGGTCATGGAAATCTTCGACAACATTTATCGCGGAAAGATCATCCAAACTGATCCACTCCATTTCGCCTTCCTCCGAGGAAATAACCGTCCCCTCAAATTCGGTGGCTTTGAACAGCAAAACGATGTACCTGCCATTTTCCATCGGAAAATGCTTGATTCCGACAATTTTCGGGTTCTTAATGCTAAGCCCCGTTTCCTCCTTCATCTCCCTGACCACGGCATCCACGAACGATTCGCCGGCCTCCACATGGCCTCCCGGCAAAGTATACCCTTTCCAGTCATTTTTCACCCTGTTCTGCAGTAACACTCTGTTCCCGTCCTGTATGAGGCACAAGACCGTTAATTCCGCATTTTCCGTTCGATGTCCCATGATTTCAGTATTCCTTCTTAATCTCTTCTATCTTGTATATTTCCTTAAACCTTGCCACATTTCTATGACAAATACGATGATGAACCCCGGCAGGATGACTCCGCCGCGAGAATCTGGCGGTCGCACCACTCTTTAACCTTCACGCCGACCTCCTCTGCCGTCAGCTCGTCAACCAGGAGCAGATCAACATTGTCTCTTCCGAGGAACCACTTTCTCTTTAGCGGCATCATGTGCGTCAGATGATGCTCAAAGAAATTTCGGCTCCTCGTCGAATCATTCTGCTTATGGCTCCGCAACACTTCATCCGAAGCATCGAGGAAAAGGATACGGTCCGGCATGCACGCCCGAACTTCGTCCAGTTCCTTCTTCAGGGCATTCTCGACCTCCCAGTCTGCACCGATGCTCTTCGGGTAGTTCAGCGTATAAAACTCAATCTCCTCTGCGCCGAAATCCATAACGCTGCACAGGTGCGTCTTCGCCTTTTCGTAGCGGATCACTTCTTTTTTAAGCCACAGCTTCTGGATCTCCAGATAATCCTCGTACACGTTCTTGTCAAGATTTCTGCGCTTTACCTCCTCGACAATGTCCGTGTTGATCTCATAACTGATGTTGATGTACGGCGCATTGGCCTGAAGATACTTCACTGCGGTTGTCTTCCCGACAGCCATGCAACCCTGTAACGACAGTATCATGTCTAACCTCCGGTTTTAACTCAAACTCCCTATTATAATCATATCATTCACATCCCATAATTCCATATAGTGCGCCATAATTACCGTCTTTCCATTACTTTTTCAATTCCCAATATAAATACAGTGGGATTTTCTGCAGCCATGCCATCGCTACAGAAATTTTCGCCTGCTCATCTGTAGCTCTTGGTTCATTTAAATCTACAATCGTCAATCCTGCGCCCACAAAGGTTTTAACATACTCCTCAAAAGTACGATGTCGCCATATAACAGGAATTGTTCCTTGATAAAGAGGCGCTTCCCATTCTCTAGGTTCAAAATAGTTTTTAACTACAACCTGCCGGTCTATTCCTTGGCCTTGTCTTCCTATACCGGTATCATGATTTCCATCAAAGCAGGGATGTAGGACACTCGCCAATAGACGTCCGCCCGGTTTTAAAACTCTCACCACTTCCCGAATAGTCCCTTCAAAATCTTCACAATCCATAAGCATCATAGAACACATGACAATGTCAAATTGTTCGCTGGCTATATCAAAAAGATCATTACTGTTTCTGACAAAATGCTGAATCTGAAGTTTTTCATCACATGCCAACTTGGTCGCATACTCTATCGCTTTCTTTGAACAATCTATAGACACGAGTTCTGCTCCGCGTTTTGCTAATTCTCTTGAGTATCCGCCCTCACCACATCCAAGGTCAAGTACTTTTTTGCCTTTTACATCGCCTATAAATTTAAGCATATTAGGCATAATAAAACAGTTTCGCGCTTCACCTGTCTGAGCAAGTTCAAACCATTCATCTCCCATAGCATTCCATGCTATAGTAGAACTATCTTGTTTCATTTCTTTCAATGCCATAATCTCCTATATCTTTATTTTCCAACTGCCCGATTTATTGGATCCTTCTCTTTCAATCACCTGCTTCTTCGTGAGCGAAGATATAAGCCTTTGGACAGTCTTTTCAGACTTTCCAATCCTTATCGCCATCTCAGCCTTGGAAATCCCATCATTATTCTGAATTAAATTGAAAATGACCTGCTCCGCCTCTGTAAGCTCCGCATTTATCTGGACATTTATCTGGACATTTGTCCTGATAAATTCGAAGAAGAAACCGTATGCTTCTTTTCTATAGTTCCAAGTCACGTTCTGTTGCTTGCAAAAATCGTTTACACGCTGGAAGCCTGTACCTGACTTTTCAACGTCTTTACTTCTAAACAGAATGTCTAATATTAGCTTATTTCGCTTATATGAAGGCAAATTCCTAGATATAAAATCAAGCGGCGTTAAATCGTCCGGAAAAGATCCGGGGTTATATATCTCAATTTTGCCCGGATGAATACCGATTTCAATCTCCGGAACTGTTTCATAATCTGCATGTGCAAATGCGTTTACTATTATTTCACGAATTGCCTCCTCTGGAATTTCCGGAATCTCTTTTCTCTTTCTTGCTCCAATTTCGCTTCTCCAGTTGATGCGGTTCAAAATGTAATCTAAAGCAGCATTTACAAGATTATAGATATTACCTTCAAGGAGTTTCAAATCTGTGAAGGTAACTTTATTGTCTGTAGCATATGATGCCAGCTTTAACCCAATCTTTGCATTTTTCCCAAAAAGGGCATAGCCACCGTTGTTTATTTTCCCACCGCGAACGATGTCGAGAGTAGTAAGCAAATTCCCTTTGTCATATTCTTTCATGGATAAGCGGCCGCAGTCCTTTGCAGACTGATAGAAATCTTTAAGCGCTTCATCATCCAGATCTTCAGCAGTATAATCCGTTAACCCTTCCTCCCACTTGGAAGAGTAATCATCATTTTTTATCAGTCTTTTTAGTTCATCAGGAGACATACGTCTATTCTCTGTCCCTGTTCGAATTAGATACTTGCCATTGACTGCATATGGTCTATTATGACCGGAAAACGACACCTTAATTATCGTTCGCTGTTCTATAGTGAGCACCTCTATAGTCGGCGCAATTCTCGGTTCAATGGCGTCGCTAATTATTCTTGATATATCCTTTTTGGTAGAATCGCTAATCTGTTGTCCTCTAACAAATCCGGAATCATCAACGCCAAAATACACTGTGCCTCGACAATGTTTATTCAAAATGGCAGCCATAGCTTCTACAGCCTCATTCTTTTCTCCGGTAGTAAGCTTAAACTCAACGGTTTCACTTTCAGATCCAATAACCATCTAAAGCCTCCTCTCATATACTCTGTGATTATATCATGGACACGGCGAAATGTCCATATATTTTGCTCCGCATTTGTCCATATAATTTTACATGATTCCTGCTTAATCGACATATAACGGGAGCGTGTCACGCCCCCGTCACTGTCAATCAAGGTAAAGGTTATTCTAACTCTGTTTCTACTGATGCATCCGGTTCCGTTTTGTTTCAGTCCCCTCTCTCATCGTTATCTGCCTTACAAATTGGCAGGTATGTCTTCGCGTGTCATTTGCCGTATTTCAATGTTGTGCAGGTCGGACATGATCTGCAGCCCGAGCTCGAACGCCAGGAACATGATTTTCGTCTTATCGTCAAGACGAGCGCCGTTCGAAAGACTTCTCGGATCCCATGTGGAATGGTCGAGGTTGTCGCCCGCGTAGAAAAACTGGAAGAATTCGGTGCCTCGGAAATCGCATACGGCCTGCATGCCGGCGCATTCCATCTCGACGCAGATTGCGCCCTGTTCCTTTCTGCGTTTTACCTTCTCCTTTGTCTCACGGTAACAGGCATCCGTTGTCCAGGTGATCCCTTCCACATAAGGATAACCGCACTCCTTTAAGACTTTCCTGAACGTGTCCCGGTATTTCCTGTTTACTTCAATCATGTCGCCTGATTCGGCGTAATGATAACTCGTTCCTTCATCCCTCAGCGCAGCAGTCGGAATGATAATGCCGCAATCCTCAATGGATTTGTCCAAAACGCCGCAGTTGCCGAGCAGGATGAGACGTTTGCTTCCCATTGCCATCAGCTCTTCATACTGCGCTACACATATCGGTTCGCCGACATAGGAATGGAAAAGGGCAAAACGCTGCCCTTTATATTCGACTTCATATACCGGATTGAGGCCCGTGGCGGAATGAAGCTCCGCAATCTTTCGGGCGTCAAATGCCGCCAGAACACTGTCGAACAGCTTCCAGGAGAAGCAGGACACCGTCACTTCCGGAAAATTCTCAATTTTCTCAGCGCACATCTCGGGATTTATTATGGCATTTGTCTCGTTGTCAAATTCCTTAAGCAGCATACTACTCCCCCTGTATCATCTTCCGCAAATACTGTTCGGCTTCCGTTAACTCGCGCCTGGACTCCTCATACTGCATGTATTTCATCGCTTCGTCATAGTCCATCCATACGATTTCCGAAACCTCAGATTTCTGCATGACCGGCTCCTGCGCAGGGCATTCCGCCAGAAAATACACATTGGTCTTTCGGTCATTCGGACGGCCTTCCCGCGCCAGCGGATGCTCATCGACCGTTCGGAAATCATCATACAAGACTATGTCCAGCCCCGTTTCTTCCTTCACTTCCCGGATGGCCGTATCCTGCTCGGTTTCCCCCGCTTCCACGTGTCCCTTCGGGAAGCCGTAATAGCCCTGATAGATTCCGACTCCGCGGATTAGCAGATACTTTCTGATATGATTCTCGGTTTTATAGATGATTGCTCCGCACGCCTTCTCGTCCGCCATAGTCGCCCTCCGCATATTCATTCACGGTGAAACCGGTGCTAAGATGTGTTATACGTTATTATACCATTATACTGATTGCAGGGCGGATTTGCAATTTAATGTTGATTTGGTTCTCAACTTTCGGACAAACAAAAAAGCCGGCAGACAAACTGTCTGCCGACCTTTGATGCGTTGTCAAATGTGAAGTTCGGGTAGAATTACTTCAGCGGGATGTCGTTAAACAAATCCGCACTGTCCCGTTTTACAAAACCATATAGACCTTCATTCCTTTCTGTTAACTTATAACGACTTGAAAACAAGAGGTCAGCTGCTCTGTTTTCAGTATATCATACTATGCACCATCATGTGAAATCTTACTCAAAATCCAATTCATCTTCTATAGAAAGAATTTCTTTAATTCTTTCTTCTTCGGAAACATGAACATACTTGTTCATTGTCGTTTGTACCGAAGCATGTCCCAACAAAACCTGCAGAGACTTCGGCGGCATTCCGGCTTCAATACACCTTGTCGCGTAGGTATGCCTCAATGCGTGCGTGGGGAATCGCTCTACACCGAGCTTGTCAGCCACCTTATGCATATAGCGTGAATACGAGGCGCATTTTCTTGGCATTCCATCCGCCATTAAAAACACAAGATCGGCGAATTGTATATTCACAGTTCGGATTCCCTCGTCAAATGCTCTCTGTTTAAGAAGAACCCTTCTGCATTCCTCGTTCATGGGAATCGTTCTCTTACTGCATTCACTTTTCGGTGGACCGACCCTCCAAGCATGGAGTCCAGTGTTATATTCAAGCGTCTGGTTAATAGAGATCGTGCCTCTCTGAAAGTCGACATCTGACCATCTCAGTCCCATCATTTCACCGATTCTGACCCCGGTCATCAGCATAAACACAATCGGATTATAGTATACCGAGCCTTGTATGGATCGAACCACCATCAGTTGTTCCTCCCTTGAGAGCACCCTCCTTCGCGGCTTTTTATATCCTTCCCGCGGAACCACAACAAGCCGGTTAACCGGGTTTTTCTTAATCAACTCAAATTCCACTGCTTTTTCAAATGCCGCGAAAATAGCTTTACGAAGCGTCATTAATGTTTCTTTTGCAAAGCCCTTCGCATGTAAATCACTCAAGATGCGCTGGATATTGTCCGAGCGAACTTCGCTTATTTTTTTATTACCAATCGCAGGAATCACATCACAACGAAAAAGGCCTTCGCGTATAAAATAGGTGTTTACCCTTACACGGGGTTTATACAATCTTTCCAGATAATACCACAGCCATTTTTCTACCGTCAGAGTTTCCGGATTATTCAACACTCTCCCAGAAATCATATAACGACCATGTCTCGTCATCCAGTCTTTGCACTCTTCCAAGGATGAAAAGGACCTCTGTACCCTGCGCCGGTCATTTCTCTTATAAAACGCCGCATATTTTCCTGAAGCCAGCTGACGGATTCCTGGCCCCAATTCATTTCCCAATAAATCATGTCCCATAGCATTCCCCCGCACCACATAAGATATCTTTCTCGACACGCAGTACTTCTTTTTCTTTCTGTTCCGGAGTTACATGAACATACAGATTCATGGTAAAATCCACAGATGAGTGTCCTAACAAAACCTGAAGTGTCTTCGGTCTCATCCCCGCCTCGATACACCTGGTTGCAAATGTATGACGCAGCGCATGCATCGTTAATCGAGGCAACCCCGCCTCCTTTGTAACATTTGTCAACTCGTTTTGGATATAGTTCCAGCTCAGAACATTCCCTTGAGGATTTAGAAAAACATATCCCTCTTCCTTATATTCCGTCGGAAAAATATCATTATAGCGTTCCTTAAGAGACAGAAGGATTTCCTCACACTTTTTCGTCATGGGAATCATCCGCTTACTGTTCTCTGTCTTCGGGGAAGCTGCGACGAATTGTCCATGAAGGTATCGTCCCGTCTGCATGATATATATCATTTTCTTTTTAAAATTGATGTCTTTCCAACGGAGAGCACTCAGCTCTCCAATTCTGACGCCGGTCTGGAGTGCAAACGCAAACACTGGATATGCAGTATTCTTTTTTGCTTCCTTAATAAATACCCGCTGTTCCGAAGCACTTAGGATCACCCTTTCCCGCTTTATACATTCCCGACGATTCATCCGTACGGAAGCCTTAACCGGGTTGGATGCGATGTAACCATAATCAAATGCGCACTCAAACATGTCTCGCATAACCGAACGAATCTTCTTCACTGTCTGGTCTGACAGTTCTCTGTCCACCGCAGTGTCCAGCACCTTTTGACAATGAAGCGGTCTCACGGACGTTAATCTCATTCTTCCGATATAAGGATCAATATTACTTCGGAACTCAGACGTATACAGTTCAATGGACCTTGCTTTCATAACAGGGGTTTTGATAAGTTCAATATAATATTGGAACCAAGACCGAACCGTATAAGAACTTCCCGGGAGTTTTCCAATATATTTATCGACGATAACCGCTCTCTCAATCCATGTACGGCATTCTTCAACTGTTTTGAAGCACTTGCCAAACCGAACACCATTACTATCCTGATATCTGGCAAAATATATGCCCCACTTTCGCTGCGTGATGCCTTTTCCCAATTCATTTCCGTAGATATCTTTGCCCATAAAGAATATCTCCTTCCGCCATATTACAATCTCATCTTAACATAATTGGAAGGAGTTGTTTTTTTGTGTAAAAAAGTACCGATGTAACGCTAAATATCCGTTTTCTCTTCTAAAAAAGCCTCGAAACGTTTTCTCTTAATCAGACTGCGTCCGCCAAGATGTAACACAAACGGACACTTGGGGTCATTTATCATTCTGCGAATCTTATTTATTCCGATTCCTGTAAGTGCATTTGCTTCGTCAACCGACAACAGCACCTTATCCGCTATATCTACTGAATACTCCTTTTTGACTCTCATACGAAACCTCCGGTTTTTGATTGGGTTTGGATTTGATCAATTATATCATAAGAAAATGTTATAGAAAAAATTCAAAGAAACATGCCCGCCGTGGTTGAGGCGGCCTTGGTGTTAACCATCATTGAGCCTTGCTCCTTCTGCTTACTTTCGTAAAGTCTCTAATGTGTGATTTCTCCGCTTGCGCACACCACATACGCCCAACCGTTTTGTCAGCTCTCTCGCCACAGGTCACCGCACAGCAAAACCGTTTGCTCTGTCACACATCGAAATTGCATGTTAAGATTCAATTGTCAAGGTGCCTTATAATATGGAAGTACCTTCCATTATTATCGTTTTACGCTCCGTTCTTTGTTCTAAGCCATTGAAGTTGTTGCTCCATGTGGGAAAAACGATCGGAAATCGCCTGTAGCAAAACCCTCAGTTCTACTGTCGGTGGAACCAGCACATCCTGCTTCAATCCAAAATATTTTTCGGCAGTTTCCCTATCCATATCAAGCAATTGCCAGAGTGGAACTTCTAGCACACGCAAAATCGCCTCCATATGTACGATGGTCGGGCACTGTTTTCCCGACTCATATCGTCGGACCTGTCGCACATCCACACCGGCTTCAGCTGCAAGCCGTTCCTGGGTGTATCCAAGCTCTGTACGAATAAACCTTAATCGTCTCCCAAATCGCTCATTCGAAAAAGTATATTTTTCTTCCATCAGCGCATTCCTTTCTTCCTGTTGCCTGAAGTGTAGCGATTTCCCCTGATTTTGACAAGGGCAGCGAAGTCCGCTTGCCCCGAAATATAGGACGTTTAAGTCCGCTTGCACAAAATTTTAATAGAAAATAATTGGGGATCACCTCTTCTGCTACTAATATAACAAAAGCGATGTTGCACCAGATGCCACATCGCCCAAAAAGTCACCATTAAATTGTATAAGGATTCATACCCCATATGTGCGTTTTGCTGAAAGGATTAAATTCCTAATTCCTTCCGCGACCTCTTCCGGAGATTCCACCCGAATCCGATCCGCATATGATGCCAAGTTTCGAATCAGCGGATCGTTTTTTCTGGTGTGAAACACCACCCTGTATACGCCATCCCCAATCTCCGCGATGGTCTTGGCTGTTCCGTGGCTCAGGTCATTCAAGACTTCCATAATGTATGGTTCATATTGAACCGCGAGGCTGAGTCTTACCGGTTCACCATCGAAATGGAATGTGGATTCATTAACCTGACGATGAATCTCATCGTTACTGTGTACACCGTAATATGTTTCTTCAGGCTCCATCTTATCCTGACTCATATAGATTTTCACCATCCTTTCCACGCGGAAGGTCTTTTTCATTTTCGCCGCAGCATCTCCGGCATAAACATAAACCGCATGCTCATCAACTTCAAACCGATAGCAGCTGATATCGTACCACTGTCCGTCGTGCTTCGGGATCAGTCGGAAATACGGATCAAGAATCTCATACTGAAAACGCACACGTTTCCTTCCTTCAATAGCCGCAATCAGAACTGTCATCGCAGCACACACATTGCCGCGAACCGTTTTTCGGTCACAGTGAATCGTATAATTTTTCCGCAGCGTATTCCGAGCTTCCGGAAACAATTGCTTTTCAATCAACCCGTTAATACGATGAATGTCATCATCATGGAGAACCTGTGACTGTCCAATCCACTCCGCAACGAAGAGAAAGTCGGAAGGCAATATCTCATGCTCCGTGTAAAAACCCAGTTGCTTTATCACATGACAGACAATTTCCGGATGAAACTGTTGTAAGACCGCGATGTCCCGATACAAGGTGCTCCGATCCACTTCTTCGCATGTAAGCGCGTTCATAATACGTCTCATTAATTCGTTCACCGTTGCCGGATGCTGGATGTCGGTGTTAAAGAGTTCCCGTTCCATCTGCAACAATCGTTCTTGCGCTTTGCCCATAGGTGTCCTCCTCTCTTTCGGGAGATTCGGACATGCGGTTCCGTTTTTCCGTAAGAATCCCCCGTATCTATTTAGGGTACAAAAAAGCTCCGGGAATTACTCTCCGGAGCCATAGGATTCTTATTCTATGCCATTTCATTACTTGGTTTCTTTCTTAGGTTTCTTCACGTGAGTACAAATATCACAGTAGTCACAATCAAGGATATCGCACAAGTCATCCAATACACGCATCGAAATATACTGCCCTTTTTTCATCCGGGTAAGTACACTCCGCGAAACATTGTGTTTGTTAACAAGGCGATACCAATTGAGACCAGATTTCTCAAGTGTTTCCCAAAATGGCGTATAGTCTGTCATCATGACGCTCCTATCTTTTATAGGAACATCATAAACCAGCTTTCAAAAACCGCATAGGTACTGTAAGAAGTACCTATTTGTATTCAGATGCAGACTGCGGATTACCCGTCATTTTTCTGCCCATTTACAATTGCTTGTGCAAATGAGTTTTCCATGCTCGCCCACGCATCTTCTATGGAGTTTATTATTTTAAATTTTTTTATTTTTGCCGAGTGGTTGTAATGCGCCGCGCCCGACTTAACAAAAGCATCTAAACAGGGCGCGCCGCATAACAACCACTATCCTGAACGTTTTACTCTCCCACTCTTTCGTCAAGTCAATCTCCTAAGTGTGTCAAAGATGCCGCCGCCATAGTAGGCATTGAAGGGATAGGTATGACCGTGCTGGTCAGAGAAGTAATCATAGCCCATCGCCATCAACGCCGTAATCACGAGACCGTAGCAGTCATTCGTGTTTCCATCGATGGTCAGCGGGTGATACGGCGTGCCGGATGTGACGCGGCTCGACTGCCCGGAGTAATACGTGCCGCCCACGTAGTATCCGCTCGCAGAACCGCCCGCGTCATAACCGCGTCCGACCATTGACAGCAAAACCTTTCCGTAACACGTCTGAAACTCTTTCAGCGTGAACGGATCGCCTTCCGCCGCCAGCGCGGTCTTCACGACAGGCTCCTTCCATCCGGTCACGGGCAGAAGCCCGAAAACCATCAGAAAAGCAAGCGCAAACGCCAAACTACGTTTCAAAAAACCTTTCATGTTCAACCTTCTTTCCTCTTAAAACTATTACAAACAGGCACCCGCCCGTTTTACTCTAATCCATCAGGGAGTTCCGCCTTCCCAATATAAGTATGCGACATAATCGCACAGTATTGATAATGACTCCCGTCATACCACTCAACGACCGTTACCAAAGCGACCGGAACCCAAATGTCCTCGCCTCCACCATCATACAACATGCTCGCATTGTGTAGCGACGAACCCTTCCAGTTCTCAAACAATCTCTGTGCAAGTGCAGCAGCGCTAGCCGGAGACGCATAATCATTGTAAACACCCGTTGCAATTTGACCGCCTTCGTGGTTTGCAGAAAGTTCCAAGCAGCATTTCTTTGCCACACGAAGCCCTTTCGCCTTCAAACGATCACCAAGCCCGGGATTATTTATATCGTAGTAAATATAGGGGCTCTCATATCTCCTTATTCCACTCTGAATGCGGTAATTATTCACGAGATTCATCAATGCGTCCGAAATGTCCTTGCGCTCACGCGGCTCGGACCACTTTCCTTCCACATACGTCTTGGAAAGCGCATCGTACTGAATGTAAGCCGTGCCGTTACCCCACCTGATCTCGGAAATATAGTTGACCTGTCGGTTCAGCACGTTCGTATGAATGACCGTCACTTCCGCGCCACGTTCCAATGTTCCAATCTGCGTGAAACTTGTGTCCGGCGCATAAACTTCTATCGAACCGTCCTTCACCCACATCTTATACGGCTGCTCCTGAACCACTTCCGTCGGAGTCGGCGAATTCGTGGGCGCCTTGGTCGGCTCCTTCGTCGGAACTTTCGTAGGTTCCTTCGTCGGCTCCGCAGGTTTCTGCGTAGGACTTGGCGTCGCCGTGTTCGTGGGAACAGGCGTCGGGCTGTCCGTAAGAAGAGGCTCTTCCGTCAGAGTCGGCTCCTCGGTCGGTTCCGGCGTGGGTTCCTCTGTAGGCGTTACCTCCTCCGTGGGAGAAGGCGTTTCCGTCGGTTCCTCTGTAGGCGTAGGACTATCCGTAGGAACGGGCGTTTCCGTAGGAGACGGTTCCGGTGTCGGGGTTACCGACGGGGGAAGCGTCGGGGTTTCCGTGGTTAATGCGATTTCCGTAGGGGTGGGAGTAACTGTCGGCTCACCCGGACTAGTCCCAAAAATCTTCGGACCGAACACAATCCCGCAAATAATCAGCGCCATAACCGCTACGCATGCAATGATAATTATATGTCTCTTTTTCATAACATCCTCCTCTCTTCCAACCGAAAAAGCGATTGAAATAAACCAACCCGCCTCGTCGGTAGCCGTTAGCCATCTCAATCGCCGTAACATTTTCCGCAAAAACGCTTGTACTTCTCTTTACAACATTTTTCATTTCATGGTTTCTTTGCCTTGCCTATATATCTGTAAATTTTTCCTTTTCAAAATAGTTGAGTTTTCGCTCATACTCCCCAAATTCTTCGATGTACTTCCAACGACTTATGGAATTCCTCGCTAAAATCCGACAAGTCCTCCATTGTAATGGCATCTTCGCAAAGCAGATTGGCAGCCAAGAGAATCAGATCCGAGCGATTTGTCGTGCACCGGACGCCGGTATACCGCTTATCTTCTTTCATCCTCTTATCCAGTTCCCAGAACCGTTCGGACGCATTCCCTTCCCCACTCAGAATTTTGACATACTCTTTGCAGAGTCGTTCAATATAGGTTTCTTGCCAGCCCGGAAGTTTCTCCCGAAACAGACTCATGTCTTTTTTGGTATATCTCTTTTGTTCCATGCTTCATCCCCTGCTCTTTATTCCGATTCAAAGATTTCATAATAAATGTCACGGATATTCTTTTCAATGTTCACGCCGTGGATATAGCCGAAATCAACCTTCTTTTCACGGATGGCTTTCATGAACTGGTAGTATCTCGAATGGCTGATGGTATCCGTGAAAAAGAATGCGTAATCCGCCTTTTCAACGATGGATGCGTCCGTGGAACCGCCGGCTTCCGGATTCACGAAAGACCAGTTTGAAAACATGTTCCGCAACTTGTATACCCAATTGGAATGTCCGCCGATCACGACGATGCGCAGTTTTGCGATGGCCTCCCGCATCTGCTCGACAGGGATTCCCGTGGAAGAAACATCTTCTTCTGTCTGGTTATAGGCAAATGCCCGGAGAGCGGTTAACTCCCGGCTGATTTCGTCATCATGGTCGCGCAGTCTCCGAACCTCGTCCTCGAGTTTCCGTTTATCGTTCAGTTTCAGACGAAGATCTGCATTGTCCGTCTCCAGCATATGAAGTTTGCGTCGGAGTTCGTCCATCTCCTGAAGGATGGCTTCCTTCTCCTCTTTCGTCACGGGCTCTGCCTTTACCGCCGTCACCGGCTTCACGGAGGGCGAAACATTTTGCGCCGCCTTCCGGGGCTCCACCTGAATTTCTTCCGGTCTGAAATGAATCTCGTCTTCCTCGAGATCCATCTCACTTCCCACACCCAGGGCCAGCGAGTCAAACGTATCCGTAATCCAGTCAACTGTACTTGTCAGAGCTCCGACGCAATGGAATATCGTAGCGTACAACGAGAGCTCCGTCAGCGTATATTCTTTCGTCGGATGCTTCTTTTTGAGAATGGCAAGCGTAACCGCCAATCGCTCCGAAAGAGCCGTGCTTTCTTCATCGCACATTTCAACATAATTGGGCGGAAACCCGTACCAGCTCAGCACGTCATCCAAAAACGCCATCATCTTGGCGTCAACGTTGTACATGCGTTTTGATTCGTGCTTTTCCTGCACCTCCTGCCGACACACTTCCATAACGTCGCTGATATCGATGCGCGGATTCATGGCTTCGGCATCTGGAAAACTCTTGTCCGAGTCGTTTAGATACGCATAGATAATGTTGCAATCCTCGCCAATCTCGATACCAGAGAGTTTCGCAATATAAAGGATACGGGCATTATTGACATCATAGGATGGATTCTCTCTGTCCGGTTTTGCAAGCGCAATCAGTTCCGTCAGTGAAATGCGCTGGAACTTCTTTAACGTCTTATACTCTTTCCGGTAGTAAAGCCTATACAAGTACAGAATCAACGCCTTTGCATACTCGCTTCCGGAGTTGGCGGCGTTGACCATCAGGCACATCGTATACTTGGTAAGCATTGCGTCCGGCCATGTCGGGTCAGAATACAAATCGATATAATCAGCGGATTCATACTCTCTTAGGTGTGTATACTCATGCAAAAAGAAATCCCTTGCTACGAGGCGGAACTCTTTCTCCCTTCCCAGCGGGACAAATGTCTGGACGAACCAGCTCTCACATCCGAAGGGATCCGGATTCATCAGTTCGCTCTTCGGGAACCTGTCGCTGAGTTTTTGCATTCTGTAAATGTCGTTAAGGAAACTCCCGGTTAATTGCATCAGCTCTTCCCTAAGGTCGTTCATTTTACTCGCGATTTTCAAATCTGCAGAAACAGGTTCGTTATTCTTTCCCAAGCTGACACCTCCCTAATTACCATTATCTTTACGGAACAACCGTCTGAAGATAGCGGTAACTCTCTTGAGCAGTCCCTTCTTCTCTTTCGTTTTGTCGGCTTCCTGCTCCTTCACTGCCTGCTGCGCCTCTGCCTTCGCAACATTTTCATGGAAATGCGGATTGTACTTGTAGCGGCGGATACGCTCCAGCATCTGGAACAGAGTTCTCCCTTCCGCAGTTTTCTTATGGTGAAACCCCTGTGTGATACAGCGTTCTTCTGGCGATGTTTTTATATAATTGTTCTGCCAGAGAGACAGACTCTCCTTGTCAAATCCGCTGATCTTCCAAGTATCTTCAGCACTGACTACTATAAGACTGCCGTCCTCATCAGCACGGAGCTTAATCCCATATTCAAATGCAAGCCGCTCCAGGTAATTATTGCCGATATCCCCCCGTTTAAGCAACCGGTTGACAGCTGGCATCTGTTTCACATACGGGCTGCACAGTTCACGTAGACACATAATGCGAAGGCACCTACGGCATGGTTTACGGGTTCGCGGTCTTTCCGCCGCAGCAGTAAACAACTCCGGCGGAATCTCCCTTATGAACTCGCAATCCTTATCATGATAGATCCCGGAATCAAAGGCATAGAAAAAACGATATGCGGGATTATCTAAAGCGCTCTGCATTTTGGAACGCGCTTTCTGTTCCCTTTCCGGGATATCTTTCGAAACATACTCGATCCTGTCATTCTTAATAACCGCTTCACTTGACTTATGCTGCAGGAACGTCAGATCGACATACCTTTCCGGAGTTTCCTCCGCCGCTTCACCGCGGTCGCGCTTAAGTTCGATTCCTGTTTTCACGCTCTCCTTCAGAAGCTTCCAGGCATCGTTAAAGGTACCCGCGGACATATAAACATCCTGCGTCTGCTTATCATAACGAACATCGCAGAAAAGAACCGGTTGCTGTTTCTTTTTGTCAAAGTATATCAGAGATGCACCGGTGGTGGTCCGGCAAATGGAATCATACTCTGGGAGCGTGTCGGTCTTCTTCGGAAACAGGATAAGCCTTCCGTTCACGATATCCTCGCCCCATAAGACAAGATTCGAGGGTCTCGCGCCTTTTGCGGCGTATCGAGCCTGGAGAATGTTATCATATAAGATTTTCTCGCTTATTGCCCCCATTACGTATCCTTCCTTCATTTATACGATTACTGCTCGGTACTGCTCTCAAATATGTTTAAAGGTATCTCTGTGCATTCACAGTATACTTCAAGCCTTATTAATTGATTGTACCATACCGTGATTTTCATTGCCACTATAAAAAGTGACTTCATTCCATTTTATCCATAGATTTTGACACAAAAAACAATCTTCTTCTCCTCTGCTATAATGTAACCAGACACCAATAAAACCTCTTAAGCATATCGGAGGGCCTATGTTAATCGACTATATTGCCGTTGGAAAGAGAATTCACAGATTCCGGACTGTCTTAAAAATCTCTCAGGAGGATCTTGCCTTTCAGGTCGGAACATCTACCGCATATATCAGTAGCATAGAGCACGGCAAAAAGAAACCGAGCCTTCAGAAGCTATATGATATTGCGGAAACTCTTGGAGTAACCGTAAACGATTTTCTCTACCACATCCCCATCCCGCAGATTGACTATTCCGCAGGCAGAGAATTTGTGGAACTGCTCTCCCTCTGTCCTCCAGATAGGCGCCAGATGCTGTTCGAAAATCTGACAGCGATTATCAAATCATTCATATCAAACTAAACGGCAAGGCTAATCTTGCCGTTTTTTGCGAAAACTTAACCTATAGGTTAACAAACTTAACCGCAGGAGTATGGCAAAAAAATGAAAATAATATTATGCTCGTCCATGACAGAACAAACGCGGGCGGATTTCTTATGACTGAACAGGAAAAGAAACAAAAAAAGAATGACCGAATAAAACAGAAAATCAGAGAACGGTACCGCGGCGTCAGCGAGGACATGCTCGATGTCATCCCCGCGATGCCGCAAGAAGATTTCTATAAGTCCGAAGTCCACAAACGGGTTGCCGTATATGCCCGTGTTTCCACTGACGATCCCAATCAGACATCATCCTACGAATTACAGAAGAATCACTATGAGGACATGGTAAACCGCCGTCCGAACTGGGATCTTGTGGATATCTACGCGGATGAAGGGATTTCCGGAACTTCCCTGCAACACCGTGACAGTTTTCTTCGAATGATTGAAGACTGCAAAGCCGGAAAGATAGACCTGATTGTCACAAAAAGTGTGTCCAGATTTGCCCGAAACATCATCGACTGCATCGGCTATGTCCGGCAGTTGAAATCCTATGAGCCTCCCATTGGGGTTTTCTTCGAGACAGAAAACATATATACGCTAAACGAAAACTCTGAGATGTCTCTCTCGTTCATCGCAACATTAGCGCAGGAGGAAAGCCACACAAAATCCGAAATCATGAACTCTTCCATTGAAATGCGGTTCAAGATGGGAATATTCCTGACTCCGGTGCTCCTCGGCTACGATCATGACGAGGAAGGGAACCTCATAGTGAATAAAGACGAAGCCCTGACAGTGAAATACATCTACTATTCATATATTTACGGGAAGTCTACACAGGAAATTGCCGATGAACTCACTGAGATGGGCCGGTTAACGAAGAAAGGGAATGACACCTGGTCAGTAGGAAGCGTTCTGGAAACGCTCTCCAACGAACGGTACTGCGGAGATGTCCTTGCGAGAAAAACGTTTACACCGAATTATCTCAACCATAAAGCCAAGGTGAACCGTCACGACCGTAACCAGTACAGGCAAAAGGATCACCATGAAGCAATCATTCCGCGCGAAGATTTTTTTGCTGTTCAGAAGATAATCCGGAACGCTAGATATGGGAACAAAGGGTATTTCCCGGAAATACATGCCGTCATGGCAGGCTATCTGAAAGGATTCGTAACGATTCACCCGAAGTGGGCCGGATTCAGCAAGGAAGATTATCTTGCAGCCAGCACTAGTGCTGTCAAAGGGACAGTCGAGATAATCCCATCGAGGCAAATCATCCTTCAGCCCGGAGATTTTGATTTTCGCGGATATGAACTCGTTCGTTCACAGTTGGTGAGTTCTTTCGGTCAAATGTCCGTTACAGTCTCTGCTTCCAGAATACAGTTTAATAAGATATGTGTGGGAAGACTATGGAATGTGCAAAAGATAGAACTCCTCGTGTCCCCTGAAAAACGTATGCTTGCAGTTCGAAAAGCCCCCCCGGATTCTAAGTATGGAATCGAATGGATCCAAAAACACTCTGGTGGGACTACACCCAAGAATATCGGTGGAAAAGCCTTTCTTCCCGTAATGTACAGCATCTTTGGATGGAAAAAAGGCTACGATTACAAGATGACCGGAACCATACACGGATCCGGTGACAACTCCATAATTGTATTTGATGCACATGATGCAATCATGCTGCTCCCCACTGAGAACAACACTGCTACAATAAACACTGATTCCGTTACTGTAACACCTCCGAAAAGGAAAAAACGCAAAAGGGGTGAAGCGTTCCCAACAACATGGGCAAGCTCCTTCGGAGACAGTTATTATAAGCATAAGGCTTGTGTTGAAGCTGAATTATCAGCGGGGAGTCGCATCTTTGACGCCACGGATACCTCACCTTTCCGCCTGGACAATTCCGATGTAACCACACCAGAGAAAGCCTTTAAATACCTGAAAGAAATCGTTAAACACATGAGGAGATGCCATGAGTAATGAGCCTCAATCGAACGCAGAACCTGTTGGCATTCTTGTTCCCCCTAAAGAAAATCCCATCGTACAGGACGACTCTTTCTCCTTTGACGGGTATGAAGTTGTTCATGGTGAGTTTTTTA
>JAEEGG010008059.1_pt1 | contig 24035 bp, 7 predicted proteins | sample 9134161 | NCBI WGS metagenome assembly JAEEGG01 (sample SAMN16246543, study PRJNA631951) | gut metagenome | biome: gut microbiome; feature: rumen; material: CR-attached | host: Bos | place: Iran: Karaj | collected 2018-10
GTGTATATGGTTATGCCAAGGATGGCGCTTACGGCATTCTCCGTGATTCTGTTGTAACCCGTCGGATGCAGTATTTCGAGGGAAACCTCATTTATTCTCACTATAATGTGGGTAATGCTAAAATCCCGTTCGGACTTTATTCCGCCATCAAGGACCGTCGTCTGCAAGGCGACCTCCTAGCCCTTGGCGCGAAATACGGATATGCTTGGATTCTGGCACGCGACTGGCGCATCGAGGCTGAGGCCGGCGTGGCCGTCGGCTATGCCTGGTTCAAGGAATATGATTGTGACCACTGCGGCAACTACTATGGTAAGGGTGACCGCATCTTCCTCCTGCCCCAGCTGGGGATAAATGTAGTGTATATAATTAATTGATAATTATAATAGTAACAAATAAAACTTTCGAAAGTATGAAAAAGAATTTTAAGTATGCCATTCTGAGCGCGATAGCACTCGTTGGCGCAGTAAGTTTCTCCGCTTGTTCCTCAAGCGAAGATTTGGAGGATGTCAATCCTACGTACGACGGCAAAACTGTGAAAGCACAGTTCGCTATCTCTATTCCTGCCTATGGTCAGAATCCTACTCGTATGACCTCACTCAACACTCAACAGCAAGGCTTTTTGGGTATTTCTGACCTCCGCTTTTATCCCTTTTCTATAGGGTCAGTAACAAGTGGTGAGTATGTAGTGGCTTCTTCAAGTAGCTATTCAGGTGCAACAGTCATTTCTGGAACAGATAAAATAGTAGGAAAAACAGGATCAGGAGCTACATCTTCTATAGATGCTCTACATACTGCTGCTAAGGACACGTGGTACATGAATGTTGAGGTGCCGACAACCACCAATGCATTCTTAGTTTATGGTAAGGCAACGACTCCTGCTACACCTGATAAATTTAACCAAGGTTCTATAATTCCAAGTTATGATCCTGCCGCAACTCCGGTTAAGGATTTGTTGTATTCCGGTGATAAACCAGCCAGTAGCCTGTCTTTTTCACAGGAACCTATAGCAACTGAAGATGATTTCTCTACTGGGGGTAATACAATCTTGACAGAGTTGAATAAAATTGTTGCAGCTTCTGGCTATCTGAATGCAACTGATGCAGCTGCAGAAACAAAGACTTCGTGGATTACTGTTGGTGGTTATACTGCTGCACAAGCTTCTGACAAAGGTGTTACCACGTTAAAAGACTTATTTGATAAGTTTACTCTGCAAGTTACAACTACAGCAGGTTTTGCCGCTTCTTCATCCAGTGTTCATGCCATGTTGGAAGACCTTAAAGAGTCCTTGGAAACGCAGTCGACCTATAATACAGCTGGTTATCTTGCTAATGATATCTATACAAAAACAGTTGCCGCCATCGGTGCTTTGGAATCAGCTTATGGAACGGCTGCCACAGCTTTCCCAAGCGGTACTAGCTCTTTGAATCTGCCTGATGGTGCTGCTAAGCTCAAGTATACTTCTGGTGCGGCAAATCCTTTCAGTTTTGACTTGAATGGCAATGTCATCAATAATGTCAATGCGTCCGCAGTTACAAAATATGTTTATCCCGCAGAGTTGTACTATCGTGCCAATACCCCTATCCGTGTGGCTAATAAGGAAATGAGCTCAAGCACCGAAATTACAAACTTATCGACTTGGACTGACGTCATCGCTCTTTACAACGAGACGAATAATAAAGTTGTTACTTCGACAACCCGGTCAATTGCATTGAAAGACCCATTACAATATGCAGTAGGTCGTTTGGATACATACGTTAGCCTTGCTAATGTGACAGCATTGGAGGAGAATGCTTTGGTACCAGGTACATCAACTACTTATAAGACTGTGGATATTTCTTCTTCAACGGGTTCTAATGGTCTCAAACTTACTGGTATTCTGATTGGTTCTCAGGGAGATGTTGATTGGGAATTCAGACAAGCAGACAATGGGTCTAACATTATTTATGACAAGGTAATGGATGTTGGAGACAGAGTGCTTACCACTACGGATACTCACATGAATTATACTTTGGTGATGGAAACTAAAGGAGTTACAGGAACGATTACCAGTGAAAATACAGAAACTGTTTATGTCGCCCTTGAGTTTGATAATGATTTCGGTGATTTCTCTGGAGCAGATGGCAATTTGATTCCAGAGGGGACCAAATTCTATCTGGTTGGTAAGTTGGACTTGAATTCCACGAAATCTACTGGGGATGGAGATAACTCTCGCACAAAAGTGTTTGAGCAGGATTATACGACGGTTGCAAAATTCAAGATTAATTCTTTGAAGAATGCCTACAATACTGTTCCTGACTTGCGTACACCGTCATTAGAATTAGGCTTGTCTGTCAATCTCGATTGGATACCAGGCTTGACTTTCACGGTGCCTATTAATTAATGAACTATAAGTTTGAGGTCGTCGTGAAGTGATGATGAGGTATCCGATAGGAATACCGTGTACTCCGTCATCACTTAATAGTAAAATGAAAAAGTATAAGATGACAGAGACCTTATTTGGTAGAGCTGCAATGCTTTGCCAAAGAGGTTTTTTGGCTTTTTATCTTTTTACTTTTTTACCCTCTTGCCTTCTCACCTCCTGTTCTATGATCGACGAGGATCAGAGCGATTGTGGTGTGCAGGCAAAGGTCGACTATGAGATGAGGCTTGTGACGAATATGTCCACCGAGATTGAGACGCAATTGACGACACAGATGGATCTCGAGATGGCGAAAGCCCTTCGTGAGTATCTCTCAGGCATCTTCTCCGACTATGCCCATGATGTCGATCTCTCGTTCTATGATACTGTTGGCGACTCTATGCGTCTGAAGCATGATAGTCATATCATGGATGCTAACGAGGCTTCGTACACCCTGAACCTGCCCATGCGGCAGTATATGCATCTGGCGGTTGCGAATATTGTGAACAACGATCTGGTTAGTCTGGAGAAAGACGAATATTGTCATCCTTCGATGCTCCAGCAAGTGGCTCGCGATACAATCAATTCCCATGATACGGGCCTTTTCACGGCCCGTCAGCCGATGGAGGTGTTAGAGGGTGTCGATCAGGATTTCAAGGTGCGTCTGTATATGGCCAATTGTGCGGCCTGTCTGATTATCGATCCAAGGAATCATAATACCGACGGCATCAAGGTCTTTGCCACGGGTTTTGCCACAGGCTTCAACATCTGCGACAGTGCGTTTGTCTTTCCGAAACAGTCGCCCATCGTCACCACGACGGAGCTGAAGCCAGAGGGCGGTAGCAGTGAACGGGGCTATTGTTGTGTGACATTCCCGTCGCGTATGCCCAGCGAGCCTACCGGATCCCCGACGCGTACCGTCATCGAGACGGAAGAACCGTTTATCGGCGATTCTGGCAGGGAAACACTGTGGCAGTTCCGGGTCTATGTTCCCCATTCTGAATCGGGAAATACAAGATCAGACGAAACCTACACCGAGTCCATACTTAACATCAATAATGCGCAGGAGGCCGGCGAGTTAACTATTATCAAAGGTTACATTGGTGAGAACGGTGATTTTGTGCCAACAACCTCTGAGGTGGGTGTGAGTGTTACGCTCGACTGGAAACCCGGGGGAGAATTTCATCCACATATTTAAGGATTGTGAAGAGAGGATTTAACATATGGCTTTTAGCGCTTGCCATTGTGATGTTGACAGGCTGCTATGATTATGACCATGAAGAGGCTGTCGTTAGCGGCGACCCTGTCAGGGTTGATTTGGCCTTTATGCTATCAAGCTCTTCCTCCAACAAGACACGTATGGCCGATGCTGTGGTGCAGATCAATTCTGCTCGTACGTACGATATTCTTGACATCATTCCAATAAAAGACGGTGCCCCCGATATTCATACGCTCAGCAATGAGATTGTCGTGGATAAACCATCAGCTAATCCCAAGGCTCAATTCTACCATTATGGCAGCTGCGAGATGTCTCCTGGAGTCGATGAATGTATTGTCTATGCGAAGGCGCAAGCAGAGACACCACCGAATGGCGTCACTTCCGATGCTTATAACGGCAGTCTGACAGTTTTATATGATGAAACTCCGTCAGCAACCTTCCCCACGATATCTGCCAAATCCGGACTATCCTTCTCGCCTGTCAGTATGCTTACGAGCACAACACCTGAGGCAGAAGCTCAGGCTTTGGCGAAATATCTGACTGATATTGCCAACGCAGAAACAGCTAACATTAAGTGGCGAGAATCTACAGATAAGGTTCTGAAGCGATTATATACTACTTTTATCAATAGTGGTGCAGATATACCTGGTTCGGCAGTAAGTGTCAAGAAATGGGCTAATCAGTTGGAAACCACGCTTGATGCTCAGGCGTTTGCATCAAATACTGAAGCCCATAATCTTAAAGTTGCAATTAAGGCATTGTGCAATGCTACCACTGTTAGAATCGATGAAACGGATTACACAGTCAGCGACATCACTTATCCTCGTGATAAAGATCTGCCTGATGGCGCGGCTGTATTGAGATGGGATGATACGAATAAAGAATTTGTGCCTCAGACTCAGACCACAACACTCGATAACATCAGTACCATTACTCGTTATGCCTACCCACCGGAGCTCTATTATTTTGTAGAAAGCGGCATCAGATGTAAAGATTCTCAGGTTGAGTATCAGTCATTATATGGCACTTATAATAAATGGGCAGATTTTATTGATGCAGCGTTCCCAGAAGGAGAAGAAACCGACGACGAGATCAAAGAAACCACCCATTCTGTAGCCCTGACCACCCCAGTGCAATATGCAGTGGCCCATCTTCAGGTGAATGTACAGGCAGGAGCAGCAAATCTGCCCGATGTCACTGGAGCTAATATTGCTGTAGGAACCAATAAATTCCCTTTGACTGGCGTCATTGTGGGAGGGCAGAGAGCGGTCGATTATAAGTTTGATCCGATTATTCCGGCTGCAAATTCTGAGGATGTTATTAAGTTTGTGTATGACAGCGAGGTAAATTTATATTCCAACAACGCCTATACCCATTATCTGTCAACTTCTACTCCTGAGACAGCCAACACGCTGGTCCTTCAGAGTAAAGATCAGGAAGACGTTACGATCATTTTGGAGTTCGAGAACAAGAGTGGTGCTCAGTTCTATGGTGTTAATAATGGTGTCGTTTATCCGGATACCCGCTTCTATTTGGTGGGAACAATTCCTAAGCCGACATATGACGAATCAAAAGGTGACTACACCAATCGTGTATTTACCAAAGCATATACCACTGTCGTGAATATAACAGTGAATTCGTTGGCTGGTGCTTACAACGTGCTGCCAAATATCCTGACGAGCGATTTAGAGGTGGGTGTGGAAGTTATGACGAAATGGATTGCGGCCCAGCCGACAACAGTGGTATTGTTATAAGAATGTATATAGATGATAAGAGAGACTAAGACATATATCCTACGGATGATGAGCGGCATGCTGATGCTACTCCTGACGCTCACTGCCTGCTCGTCTGACGATGATTCGCAGTCAGAAAAGACCGTACTTAAGATATATGTCTATACCCCCGACCATCCCATCGTGACCCGTGCAGACATTGGTGATGTGTCTGCCACTGAGGCCGAAAATAGAATTAATAGTCTGCATGTCTGGGTGTTTAAACACGATACTGGCGATCTTGTTGGTTATGTTACCACCAACGGGAATGCCATTTCATCAGAAACAAACAATGGTACGCTCTTGATGGATGTCACAGATCCGGACTTTATCAAAAACAAGCCCAATGTTGATGTCTATGTGATGGCAAACGTGACAAATTCGAATTGTGGATTGACATTGAATGGGAGTAAAACGCGCACCGACTTGGATAAGGCTGTCATCCCAAAAGGTAAGTTCGGACCTGGTACTATTGTGAAATCGATACCAAATGATGGTCTGCCTATGTCTGGTGTTTTGAAGGATCAGCCGGTCTTTGGTACTGCTCCTGTGTTTGGTGTTGGATCCGAGGATAACCTTGCCAAAGTCAAGCTTGTACGTGCTGTATCTAAAATGCGCTTCATCTTCTGTTGTTCCCATGAAGATGTGGATAATCATGTGGTGAATAGTATCACTATTGATAAAACTAAATTCCCTCAGCAAGAATATTTATTCCTCAATGATGAATATTCAGTTGGCAATCCCGATTACCCTGGCGATGAGAGATTCTTCCCTGGGCTCCGTTATAAAGTGAGCACTACCTATGATACTGGTACTACAGGTTCGCTATTGAGTAGTACTTCGACCTCAATTCCTAAGATGCAAGATACCTCCAGAGATCCATCGTATTATGAGTGGAATTCAACGCAGGATGGTCAGGCCTATGAAGCTCGGATTGCTGAAGGACTCAATCATGATAACCTGGTTGATTTGCACGACTTAGGAACATTCTACTTCCGTGAGTCAGATTTACAAGTTGCAGGTACCATTACCTACGACACTAACAAGACTGCTGATTTCAAGATTAGCGATCCGGGGTTTAAGAAAGGCGATTTCGGCCGCAATCATACGTGGATCATATTTGCGTATTTCAGCTATGCTAAAGGCCTGAATGTAGTGACCGTAAAGGTTAACGACTGGGATGACCAGGGAGATATAACCCATGAAGTTTATAACTGGTAGAATAAAAAGATGATGAGAAGAGGCTCTATATATAATAAGGTGTTCGAGATGCTGTGGATCATGGCATTGGGCGTATTATGTATTGCCTGCTCGTCTGACGATGCAACTCCTGATAGTCCTGATCCCCAGCCCGAGGTTCCTCGGGAGGCTACGGAACTGTCTGTCTCTACCAGAACTGTCGATGTTGATGAATCATATATTTTGCACGAAGGCATTTCTCTCTGGTTGGCACTGACTGATGGCACCCAGAAGGCTTCGGAAGGCACCTATATTTATACCAGTACATCTGATTCGGAGCATCCGGAACTACCGCCCACATGGTCATGGACTACGACAAGCTCTGCGAAGGTGTGGGAGGCTAAACAGTATTACCTTTATGGTGCAGCTACCAATGGTGGCTCATGCGATGTCACCTCCACCGATTTCTCACAGGGAGCCACCTTGACCATCAATGGCGTTGATCCTGTAGCCAAGTCTGGTACCGAACCTCTTGTTATTGTGGGTGTCCAGGGTGTCCAGAATCCTGCATCGACGGCTTGGGATGTCACAGAAGGAGATTTCGGCTACATGGGTATTAAAGAGAATGGCAAGGACAATGTCTATCTGCTGCTCGACCATCTCTATTCCGCTCTTGCCTTCAGTTTCTCTATAGATGAAGACTATTCCAAGTTGCGCACCATCAAACTGACGAAAGTGTCGCTGAAGTCGAATTTATCTAAAAAGCGCAATATCACTGTCAGCCTGACGGCCGGCGTAGCTCCCATAACCTCAGTAAGCTTTGAGGCTGGTACAGCTGATGCCGCTACAGATCCTGTAGAACTCTTTTCCAGCACTGAGGGCGTCGATATCAGTACTTTGACTAAAGGTAGCGAAGCTGCAGCCAACATCTCGGCTGGATGTTTTGACCCGACATCAGCCTCTAACCTTTCTGTAGAATGCGAATATAATGTTTATGACAAAACACCGCAACTTCTTGCCACCCGTAAAGCTGTAAACTCCCTTAGTGCTGTCATGGCAGAGAGTCCTATGACGCGCGGACAGATTAGGAACATCAATCTCAAGGTGGTTCCCACCTATTTATATATATTGTCGGACAACGATCTTGATAACCCCACAATAAAAATTAGTTCAAATTGAATATTAGATCTACCATAATAAGCCTTATGATGCTCTTAGCCGTTATACCGGTTCGAGGGCAAGAACAGCAGGTGGAGTCTCAGCATACTATCACCATCGGCGGCAGCGTCTATGGCGGCGGACGAAGAGGAGCCATACTTGAATCAAAGGTGATCACGTCAGGAACCCTTACTGGTGGTGAAGACGCAGGCTCCACGACAGTTGTATTCTATGAAGGTACCATCGGCAATGATGATAGCGAGGAGAATGGTTTGGGTAATATTTTCGGAGGTGGTTATGGTCCGGCTGCCAGGGTGATGAAAACCAAGGTGCAGATGTTTGGCGGTACGGTCATGAATAGCCTGTATGGCGGTGGTGAGATTGCTGCTGTGGGTTGGGGTGTCATGGATCCGCCTATTGATAAGATTCCTATTCTGAGGGAAGTGAAAAGGCAGGGCCACGCCACGGTAGAGTTGTATCGAGGTAAAGTGAAGTGCGATGTGTTTGGCGGAGGGTGCGGTTTTACTTTAACTGATGGTGATGGCAGTCTCTCTCAGGAGCGCCTTTATACTGATGGTTATGTGTTCGGATCTGCCAATGTATGTATCTATGGTGGAGAGATTGGCACACTTGATAATACTGAAAAAGATCATGGTAATGTATTTGGCGGTGGCAATGTAGGATTCTTCTATAGTGGTAATGATAAAATGACCGCGGGAGTAGATCAGAACTTAAAGAATAAGGACTTCCTTGACAAAGGTAAAACATATTATGTGATTCCGAAAGCTAAAAAGAATTATAACCAGGCAGCTTTAACATCCGAAGAATGGGCGAAATGTAAAGACGATGATTTCTTTGCTGATGCCAATGATGCAACTTCTGTGAGAGAAGGTGAACTTTCCATCGCTTGTGAAGTGCTGATAGAACCATGGTGTCGTGTAAAGGAAGCTGTTACAATCCATAATCAACCCTATGTAGCTGGCGATTATGTTAAAACAGAAGATCTGGACTTCCTGACATACAAAAACAAGAATGAAGCAACAGAAGTAATTGTAAAAGAGAATGTTGAAACATGGCAAAAACTCGAAACTGATGGTATTACTATCTGGAATGCTGTCTTTGCGGGTGGTAATGTGTCAACAGGTGATGATAAGGTGTATGCAGAGACCACGACGGTTTATGGTAATGTGGCAGTTACCATAAACGATCTTTATTACCGTGACCTCGTCAGTATTGGTACCGAAATCGGTTCGAAACATGTAGGTGGTATTTATGGTGACGGTAACCTGACCTTTGCCGACGGCTATCGTGAGTTAAGTCTTAACTGTTATGGTACCGATTATTATAACTTAAAATCTGAAGTTACTCAGGCAGAATTTGATGCATTAAATGCTCGAGAGAAAGACTATTATCAGATGAAATACAAATGTACGGAGACTTATCCTGCGGGTGATGAGCCCAAATATAAAGCAGGAGATGTTATTTCCGAAAGTATATATAAGAATTTACCTCCAGCAGAACAAGGATATTGGCAGCCGGCTGGTTTCCGCAGTAAATACGCTGGGCGCCTGATGAACACTATTCAGCGAGCCGACTTTGCTGGTGTGTTCGGCAGCCGACTGGTGCTTCAGGGCGCTATGGACCGCGTGCTGACTAAGGAAGGTGACCAACTGAAGTTTGAAGACTATACGATTAACCGTGTTGGTGAATTGTCATTCAATAAGCAGGCTGCTCCGGGTGCAGGTGAAAATAGCTCCAATTGTTACGGTAACTATTTCGGAATCTATAACCAAGTCAACTATTTAGGTGCATTGACCAGTGATGTCCGTTTTTATGAGGATGATTGGGAGGACACTGAGGATACAGATGTGGATGATCCTGATATGTCTTATTATGATTATAAGAAATACATCATTGACCACTCTGGAGATGAGGGAGGCTCTAAAACCGATATCAAGTTTAAGAACCTCGGTACAAGTAAGAATCTGATAGCCCTTGCTTCGGGAGTTGCTTTGGAACTGAAACAAGAGCCTACAGAAGATGCCCCGAATAACTGGGGAATAATCACTGGTGTCATTCAGTTGGATCTGCTCAATGTGACACAAGGTGAGGGTGGTGGCTTTGTCTATGCCCGTAATGAGCATGGCACGGCAAGTCGATATAAAATAAACGGTGTAGATTACGTTCGCAAGTTCCTGTCTGACTATAACAATACTGGTAAGGCTGCTACTCACGAAGAATATGAATATAATAAGAATGCTCTTCTATCTATGCAGACTTCTGGTAACTTTGTGAAAAGTAAGAAAAACATTTATGGTGAAGTCCAGTATATCGTAGATGACTGCTATCCTACTCATAACCTGCCATCAAGTAGCGGTGAGGAAGGCGGAGCCACCAAAGCTCACTATTGGTATATCCGAGGCTCAAAATATGCCTATAATCTGTATGTTTCAGCCTTTACGGGAGCTGCCAAACTGTATCAAAGCAGTATGGGTATCCTATTCCCTACGGGTACAGGTACGCTTCAGTTGATTGATGTTATGCCAGGATACTATTGTAATATTGGTGAAAATGATCAGCCGATTGAAGTTAATGATGTAGAATATAGAAGGGGTGATCCTATCAGCTGGTGGGATTATGATAACTATTTGGTGAAAACTGGTGATCCGAATAAAGATAAATTTATTGTTGATACAGATCAGTATGCTTTAGATCATTATAACAATATGAGCCATGATAATGGTTTCGTACTTGCGTTTGAGTTTGATAACAACAATTTGAGTTATTATAATCCTACATCGTATGATAATCCTAATATAGCAGGAAAGGGACCTTCATTCACCACCCAAACTACTGACGTCTATGGACAATATAGTTATAAGGCCGGTGATTTGATTGCCAAAACGGAGGTTGATAAATTCTCAAGTAAAGAAGGTTTGGCTCGCAATCGTTATCCAGACTATAAGTTATGTGTGCAGAGTTTGCAGTTGAATAGTGGTGGCAGCCTCTTGCTGACCAAGGGCGAACTGGTAGCAATAGCAGATATACCAGGATTGGTCAAGAAATACATGTCCATTAAATTGGAGAAACAAGAGGATCAATTTGATGTTGATGATTATCCTGATTTAAAAACCGAGGCTTTAGCTGCGATTAATACCAGATTGGATGAGTATTATCAGGTAACTGCAGATGGTAATTATGGTGGCACAAATTATACTGCTGGTACGAAATACGATGCGTTGGATGGCTGGTGTTCGTTGTCACAGAACGACAGGGAATCAAACAAATGGTCTTACAACGACGATGCCCTTGACGTGCTGAATAATGCTTCTGTTACCTCACACAAAGCTCTCCAAAACGTAACTCTGAACTCTTCTCCTCAGGCTATAGTCTCACTCTATATGAGCCGAGATTCACGACTGATGACACTGAATGAGAATAAAAATCTTACTGTACATTTCAAATATACTACAAGTGATAATGATGAAGAGCATCACTACATCAACATCATCATAGAGTTCAAGGATGAATTGCCCGACGTGGGTAAATTGGAAGAACCTGACATCGTATTACCAGGAACGAAGATTGCCTTCAAGCAGCCGCCGGTGGTAGCATCCTACAGTATTGCAGGAGGTGGCTGGGAGTATTATAAAACAGAGGAAGCCGCCACAGCACATGTTGGAGGTACGAAGTTTGAAAATGGCCATACTCCCTTCTATTGGTATCAAGACGGCTATTATGTGAACTACTATGCAGAAACGATGTATGGCAGATCATATAGCGAAAATACGGTGCAGATTCATGTTGCCAACTCTCACGACCTGAAGGATGTCATTGATGCCTCTAACCACTTGATGATTGACAAGGCGGGCGCACGAGATGCTAAGATCTATATCAACGACTATACGGAAGACAATGAGAGCGGTGTTGACTTGTTGAAGGATCTCTTTGACATATCGCTCAATAACTCCGAATTGAATGAAAGGGTGAAAGGCTTGGCAAACCTGGATATCATCCTGAGGACTGATCTCGCACCGAAGGTCGATAATTCTTGGACTACCTCTATTGGTAGTGATGTTAGTCAGTGCTTCGAGGGCAAACTGCATGGCGACGGTTATACCATCAGCGGCCTCAGTGCCTCGCTGTTTAACAAGCTCTGCGGCAATGTGTATAACCTCGGCGTGACAGGTTCGTTCACAAGTAGTGGTATTGCTGATGAGAGCAGTGGCCGTATAGAGAACTGCTGGGTATCGACCACGGGAACTCCGGGCAACAATACCAAGCCGCTGGCTGATGGTGGCACCATCGTGAACAGCTATTATAATAAAAAGTACTCTTCTTCAATCGATGGAGCTATCAAGAAGAATGACAACGCCTTCTATAATGGAAACGTGGCTTACGAGGTGAATGGTTATCACCTGAAACATACAAATAGAGCTTCAGAAGGTACTTTGACAAACTTAACGGCACATTACGTGGAGAATCGTTATGCCGACGGCGACTTTATTTATGCTGATGGCACGATTCCCAAACCATACTTGAAAGAAGAGGATCCGCGATGGGATAGCGAAAACAGCAAGTATAAAGCACTTGACGATGATTATATCTTCTTCGGACAGAGGCTGACGTACGGTTATCGTTCGAGTGTGGAGCACGAAGACAAGCCCTCTCGTATCAACGAAGATATGGTCAATCGTGTTTATCGTGCACCTGCTTATTTCCAGAATGCGACTGCCCAGAAGGCCTATTATAATAAGGATGCCATTTTTGCTGCTAAGTCAGCTGACGGTTTGCACGATGTATATCCAGGAATGACAGCCATCGACTTCACAGGCTATAACACGACTTCAACCATTCTCGATCATGACGGTCTGACAGACTTTTTCAATGCCGACCTGACAAAGAATCTGCTGGTCTATGCTAATTATGACAATGACAGTAATGAAGACTCTGAAGACGATGACGACCTGCTCACCAGATTGCTCGACAACAAGGAACCGGCATTTGCAAGTTATAAGAAGGCAACAGTCAGAAGTGGTGATGACACAGCCATCACGGGTGACGGTTCCGTGGCTGCCGTGGCTGCTGCTGAAACCATTGCCAATATCAAAGGCCATGTGGTCTTTAAGAAGAGCAGCAGCTATCAGACCAATAGCGACCATTACCTTGTGGATCGTCAGGACTACTTCGCACCGATATCGTATCAGATGGCTTCAGGCAAGCGTATGTGGTATCAGCGTCAGCCCGATAACTATGCTGAGAAGATTGAGGAAACAGGAAGTGAGAATACCATCTATAAGAGCATAGGATGGGAGAGCCTGAGTCTGCCATTCACTGCCGAACTCGTTACTACTCAGAAGAAGGGTGAAATCACTCACTTCTATGCAGGCGAAGGCGAGACGAAGGGCCATGAGTACTGGTTACGCAGATATCTGGGAACAGGTCAACTGAACTCTGTTAATAATATCTTTGAAGCCAACTTCCAGTATCCTGACGTTGGCTCAAGCGACAAGACGGTTGCCAACACCTTCCTCTGGGATTACTACTATAGTAAGGAGAACCGTCAGGATGCTAACACCGATCAGTATCAGCCTGGCTCAACTCAGGTTGACTATCATTATTATCAGAACCCCCGCAGTTATACGAACTATCCGCGACTGGCTGCCAATACGCCTTATATCGTGGGATTCCCAGGTGAGACCTATTATGAGTTCGACCTCAGCGGACAGTTTGAGGCTCAGCATGCCAAGGTGAAGCCATACGTGTTTGGTGCCCAGACTATCACGTTTGCCACAACAGAGAATGCCACGATTCCTGTTTCCAGCAATGCTGCAGTGGTAGGAACAGGCGAAATAGACGAAACACACACACAAAACAATTACGACTTCGTGCCATGCTTCGTGGCGAAGGATAAGAGTGAGCTCGGCAGTAATGTTAATGTATTTCTGTTGAATGCCATAGAAACTCAGGAAAACGATCCTGCTGGTAGCATTTTCGAACAGGTAAGCGATGGTGACTATACAGTGCCCTTCAGGGCTTACTTCACATCTACGTCCAGCGCAGCACCTGCACGTGGTGTTATATTTGCCTATGGCGATAAAGCCGAGATACCTATCTACAATGAACCTATCCCGAGTGAGGAGATCATAGCTGACGGTAAACTCATCATCCGGGCAGGACAGGGCCGTATTACCGTCACTTCTTACCTTGAAGAGACTGTGCCCATCAGCATCGTCAACATCAGTGGTATCACCCTGCGCTCTTTCAATATTGCTCCGGGTGAGACAGTCGTGACCCCCGTCCACCTCGGAGGCATCTACATCGTGAACCACAAAAAGATAGTAGTAAGAATGTATTAGTATATATAAATGACACAAGATATGAGTTACAATATTGCTGATTCAGGCATTCAATCTATATTCCCACGTTGGGAACATCATATTCCCACGTTGGGAACATCATATTCCCACGTTGGGAACAAACAGGGATCCTTAACGTCAAGACCCCTCCTTCTCCCATTCCTGCTCCTGATGCTCTTCCTCGGCACCACCAATGCCTGGGGACAAGACGAAATAGATTATTCGGGTATTAAGTTTATTCGATCTCTTGGTAAAAATACTGGTAACAAAACTTACTTGCTTTGTCCTACGATTAATTATTTATACTATGATGCGTCCAATCCCAATAGTTATACAACTACTGATAATGGACAGCCATTCCTTACTACTTATCCGTGTAAGGATAATAATAATTATTATGAAGATAAAGATGCCCTATGGTACATTGAAAAGCATCCATCCCTCAATTGCTATTATATCAAGCGTTATAAAGATGGTAAATATTTAGTATATAATGATGTAATAAATAATGCACAGAACACTGGACGCATCCGCGTTCATATCGAATCACTGTTAACATCTCCAGATGATAAATTCCTGTTTGAAATTACCCCAGGCAATAATCAGGATTTTTATAGTATTAAAACTATAGTAGCTAACGCGCCTGATAACAAAATATGGGTAAATGTATCTGGTAATAACCAAAACAGTCCGGCAGGTAATGGAAATAATCAAGGTTCTTTAGGAAAAGGAGTTGGTGGTACTATTGGTCTTTGGACAGGTAATGGTGATAATGATCAAAATAGTAGATGGAATTTTGAGGAACCATCCTATAGTTTTACGGCAACACCAGTAATAACCAATAATTTTGATGGCACAGCAACCATAACAGCTACAGAAGGTAATATTTTCTGTACTACTGATGGAAGTGTTCCAACAACGGAAATGACATCTCGTGGTAGTTCATATACTTTCACAATTCCTAGCGGAACTACGGTAATAAGGGCAATAGCCAAGGTTGATGATAAAGAGCGCTCTATAATAAAAGACTATTTTCTTCCTCAGTGTCCGGAACCTATAATCAATAATACTAAAGGTATTATTAGTATTACTTCTTCTTTGGATGGATCTTCCATATATTATTCAACATCAGAATCAGGCAATGACTGGATAGATTATAATAATACGCCATTTCCGCTTGGATCATATTCTGTTGTGAGAGCAAAAGTAACCCATGTTGGATATGTTGATTCTGAAATTGTATTATATTATGGGGCTGTTTATGCTTCAAGTGCTTCCTATATTAATTCAACAGGGTTAGGAAGAAGCTATCTCATTGATGAGGATTTTAATGCAGATGCGGTTATCGGAACTTCTGATGCTCCTTTCACTGGCACCATCGACGGACAGATGCATACTATTACTGGACTTACCAGTGCGTTGGTGAATATTGCTGATGGCGCAATTATTAAGAATGTAATTCTGAAAGATGTGCAGATTAGCAGTGGCTCCACAGCAGGTAACGTTGGAGCCATCTGTAATGAGGCCAAGGGAGCTTCGCGTATCTATAACTGCGGTGTGCTGGGCACGGTCACGGTAACAGAAAATAAAGTAGTAAATGCAGAAACAAATGAGGAAACTATTACCTATACTGTTACAGGTACGAGCGAAATAGGTGGTTCAAATTACGTGGGCAGTATTGTGGGATTGCTTGACGGTACATCTCGCGTTATCAATTGCTATAGCTATGCCGTTATCCAATCTGGAGGAAATAGGGTAGGAGGTATTGTAGGGTATAACAATGTCAATGTCGCAAACCCTGCAAATGCTTCGACAGGACAGAAGACGATGGTCATGAACTGTATGTTCTATGGCGACATCAATGGTGGTGGCACTACAGGCACCAGGAATGCTCCGATCTATAACGGTAACCTCATTACCAATGTTGGCGATGGTGCTGGTGTTAGCAACTTCAATTATTTCCGCACTGAGGCGAGATATGTACAGGATGGTCGTATCAATGTCTATAATTGTGCGCTTTCTGCTGAGACGCGTTTCCTGAACCGATTCGAGTTTTTCCGCCATTTGCTGAACAGCAACCGTGCATTGGCAGCATGGTGGGCAACGGGCGACAGGGCTGATAAGGACGAAATGATGAAATGGGAGTTGGAAACAGCTGACCGCACAATTACCAGTCCCAATATACCATATCTCTATCCAATACTTAAGCCTGTTAAGGATAACAACGGCAAGTATATCCAATATCCATCGGTAGTGAATATCGACGCAACGAATGCACCTGCATTTACAGACAATACGGAACATAAGGAATCGCCACGTAACGAAGGACGCAAATTCAACACCCAATTGACGGTGAAAATCCGTAGGGGTTCACGAGCTGACGGTCAGCTATACGATGCGCCAACGGGTGCCAGGATTCTTGATGAAGAAGGCAATGAAATAGAAGCAGCGGATGGAACGCGGAATATCACCCTTAATATAACCGATAAGGATCCTGATCGCTTTAATTTCAATTACTATAAGGTGCAATTACCCTATTACAATGATTATGGCACGAAGAACTATACCGGTAATCGTGTGGTGACAGGGTGGAAGATTGTAAGTATGGATATTGAAGGCTCGCACGCTTTCTCTACCGGTGATATGCCAGCCGATGCATCTGCCTCTGTTAATGCTGATGGAGATATCACACTCACCACACCTTATAATTTTGCTGATCGTAAGAGTACGCAAAAGGACCTTTACGCCTCAAACGGCCACCGTATCTTTAATCAGGGAGCCTATTTCGATGTACCAGAAGGCGTGACCTCCATCACCATTGAGCCTTATTGGGCTAAATGCGTTTTCGTGGCTGACGAATATATGGATGTGGTGTACAGCACGGATATGAAAACAGCTTACCCGGTCACTACTGTTGGCGATGGTAGGCGATATGAAAACAATAAAATTAACATAGAAGGAACAGATTATGATGTTCAGACTACGATGGGTGATGCCGTCTCATCATTAAACCTTCAAAGCACAGATAGGGTTTACGACAAAGCCATCGTGCTGGTGGGTAATGTTCATAATTACGGAGATAATAAAAATCCTATGACGTCAGCTGACAAGACACAGTCATTTACCTTGATGTCTGTCGATTTGGATCATGATAACGAACCAGATTATTCATACATCCTTCGTTTTGATGGTCGTGTACGTGTACATCCTGTCAGAGTGGATTTCCTGAATGTCATCGGTCTTGGTATGGCTCAGAAATCAACAGGTGGTACGGGTACATACAATTTTGGTATTATGCAACCATACGGTTGGTTTGAATGTACGAATACCAGTCTTTTCCGTGTTACGCAGTTTGAGTATGATTATGGAGGCTCGAATGGCAAAGATCCAAGAGTAAATAGTCCTATGATTTTGCAGGGTGGCGTCATTGAACAATGGGTGACTGTTGGCGGAAGAGAATATGAGCATAAAGAAGCCAAATCTGTTACTTACTATCATTTGGGCGGGAATGTGTGGTTCAAGGAATTTCATATTGGTGTCCACCAGGATAAAAATCTAAAAGCTAATAATAAACCAGACGAGTTTGTTAGCCCCCATCCACCCATATCGGTAACTGGTGGTGACTTTGACGAATTCTACCTGACAGGACTATATAACACTCCCGATAATACTTATAGTGACAATGCTGAGTGTTATATCAATGGCGGTCGCTTCGGTAAGGTTTCTGGCACGGGTATGCAGGGTATTGGTAAAGTAGCAGAGCAAACTGGTAATATCGTTTGGCAGATAGACAATGCGGATATTGACGAGTTCTATGGTGGCGGCATCAATTATGCCCATGTCTCAGAAGGCAATATCACGACGGTTATCTCCAATAGTCGTGTTGACCTGTTCTGTGGGGGGCCTAAGTTCGGCGATATGAAAGAAGGTAAAATAGTGGTCACCAATGCCACCAATTGCACATTCCGCACTTTCTTTGGAGCTGGCTATGGTGGTAATTCTTATAACCGTAGGTATCCTGACAACAAAACTAATGTAACAAGTGATCCAAATTGGAATAATTGGGTTGAGACAGAATACACGAATGACTACAATTCAGAATACAAAGGTGTTTCTACAAGAATTGACTATCAATATATTCCTCAATCTGACAATTATCGAAGTGTTGCTCGTTTGTTTGTTGATTATGTGAGTTTCTCCCTGGCAACCACGCATAATGTAACATCAAAACTCACGGGTTGCACTATTACTACCAAACCTCTTGGACGCCTCGATCTTTTCGAGGGATGTGTCGGTAGTTTCTATGGCGGTGGCAGTCTAGGCAAGGTTTCTGGTCCAGTCAAGTCAACGCTTATTGACTGCTCCGTGGACTGCAATGTATATGGTGCCGGTTACTCGGCCACATTGCCTCCTGTGAGTGTGATGTACAATAATTTCGTGAAGGCTCCACATTATGACGGGAACCTTGGTGCCTATATGGAAGCCAAGCTGCCTGCTACTAGAAGTTTTACTTGGGTCCATAGCGATACTAATGAGTTATATGAAGTTTCAGATCCAGATAATCCAATTCGTGAGATTCGTACCACAGCAACTTTGACTGACCTCGGCACGGTGTCGGGCGACGTCACGCTGACCATCAGTGGCGATAAAACGGAAATCAAGAAGAGTGTATATGGTGGTGGCGAAGATTCGAATGTAGAAGGCAGTATCACCCTCTCTGTGACTGACGGTACTATTGGTACTGAAGGTGAGGGCGGTGTTGAGTATGGTAATATATATGGCGGTGGAAAAGGTATGCAGGAGGACGAGACGAAGGGTCTTGTGAAAGGCAATACCACCGTTACCATCAATGGCCATCCCACAGTCTTGCATAATGTATATGGTGGTGGTGCTTATGGTTCGGTGGGAACCTTTGACTATAGCGCAACGACAAACTTGCCTACCAACTGGACTAATAATACAGGTAAGTGTTCAGTGACCATCAATGGTGGTATCTTTGGTACTACGGGTCATAACAATGGTATGGTGTTTGGCTCATCGAGAGGTGACGACGTGCTTTATTTGCCTAATACTGCTAATGCCACGCATGTCAACAAACTGGCTTGGGTAAAAGAAACAGAGGTTATCGTAGGCAAAACCTCAGATACAGAATCTACCCTCCATATTTTGGGTTCTGTGTATGGTGGTGGTGAGAATGGGCATAACTTCGGTGATGCCCGAGTGACTATTAATGGTGGCAAAATCGGTGTTTATGTAGAGCCTGATAATTCTAGTGATTCCGGTGATTCTGGTGACTCTGGTGATTCCGGTGACTCTGGTGATTCCGGTGACTCTGGTGATTCAGAGGAAACTGATCTTGGTCCGGCAGATCCCTACCGTGGTAATGTGTATGGCGCCGGTTGCGGTACAGATACCTATACGACTGACGGCAAAACGTATTATAATCCCTTGGCCGGTGTTGTAGGTGGTAATGCCTATGTAACTATTAATGGTGGACATGTGGTACGCTGTGTCTATGGTGCAGGTTCTATGGGCTCGGTCGGTATTTACACGAACAACAATGGTACTCTCCAATGTACTGAAGGTACTGGTAATAGTACGGTGATCGTGCAAGGTAATAGTAAGGTGGGTACGCCTGGAATGCAAATGCCCGACGATTGGGGGTATGTGTATGGTGGTGGTAGAGGTGACATTGAAGATCCCACGCTCTTTCCTGAGATTGAGTCGTATCAATTCGTCAATAATACTGATGTGACCATCGGCGGTTCAGCCTTGATTTATGGATCTGTATATGGTGGCAGTGAGAACGGCCATGTCCTTAATAATACCCATGTGACGATTCAAGATAAATGTCAGATAGGATGGGGTGAAAGTGAGACTGCAAAATACACGGAAGAACAGTGGGCTGCTGAAAAAGCTTCTGATTTCTCTGAATGTGCACATTGGCCTTTTGAAGCACCTTACGCACCCTATGATATTTATCCTATAACAGTCACTAAGGATGGAGAAGGTAAGGTTACGTCTTATACGCCTCAAGAGGGCGTAAGAAATGGCACTGACGGCCATACCTTCTATGGCAACGTGTTTGGTGGTGGTAGTGGCTATTTCCCGTATGGTCGAAGAAATGAAACGGAAATGCTAAAACTCCTTAAAATAGATGCGGGATATGCGGATGGTTTATGGCTTAGTTCTGCTGGAGCAGTGGGAGGTAATACTGTTGTAGATATCACAGGCGGCCATATCCTGACCAGTGTGTATGGTGGTAATGAATGTACCGATGTGACAGGCAGTTGTACCATCAATATGTCGGGAGGTACGGTTGGCGTGCCTCGTGACTTCGATGCGAATAAGACGCAACAGAATAATCGTCTTGTTACCTGCTATGTGTTCGGAGCGGGTAAGGGTGACCAGCGTATTAACTTTAACCAATGGACGAATGTGGCCAGTACGCAGGTTAATATTTCAGGAACGGCCCGCATCTTCGGTTCTACGTTTGGTGGTGGTGAGGATGGACACGTAATTGGTAATGCTGAGACAAACATCACAGGCGGAGAAGTTAAGAATGGCATTCAGTACCCCTATATCGGTACGACGGGAACTTCGAGTGCCGACGGTAATGTGTTCGGTGGTGGTCGTGGTTACTCGGAAGAAGCACTGACAGCTGGCGTGGTGTGTGGCGATGTGGATGTCAATATTACTGGCGGCACCATGCTGGGCTCTGTATTCGGTGGTGGCCGATTAGCGCCGGTGGGTACGCATATCGTGTTGGCTGAAAGCCAATATTATGGTAAGCTGATTGAAGATGGCTATCTACAACAATTTGGTGATAAGGATCTTTATAAGCAGTTTAATGAAGAAGGAAAACTCATAGATATTTCAGATTTAGGACCTGATGATGAGGGGGGTGATCCTGATGTTACTCATGGCCATATTACCGTCAACATCAGTGGCGGTACGATCGGCTCTTCGGCTGTGAATGGGGCAACAACCAGTATCGGCGAGGTGTTTGCCGGTTGTAAGGGTTCTTCTAATCTTGAAAAAGCTCATCTTTTCGGTTTGTCAAAGACTACCTCAGTCACTATCTCAGAAGATAGTAAAGAATCGCCTACGCATATCTATAACACCGTTTATGGTGGCGGTGAGAATGGTAATGTAGAAAGGGGTGTCTCGGTTGAGATTAAGGGTGGCACGATTGACAAAGATGTCTATGGCGGCGGTAAAAAGGCCAGTACGAATATTTTGTGTAAAGACTTATTGGCTAAGACTTATAATACCACTGTCAATCTACACGGTGGCACCATCAAGGGCAATGTCTATGGCGGCGGACTGGGGCAGAAAGGAAAAGAGGCTGTTGATGAACAGCCTGCTGTTCCCGCTATCGCCGCAATTGTGGGTGGCAACGTCACTATAAAGATGAATGAGAAGAATGGTTGCGGTGATTATCAAAATGATGATTCGGATAATTGTGTAGTTCAGGGAACTATCTTTGGCTGTAATAATGTTAATGGAACGCCGAGAGGCAATGTAGAAGTAAATATCTACAAGACGGTGGGCGAGAAACGTGCTGGCACCTATGAGTTGGCAGCGGTCTATGGCGGCGGTAACGAAGCTGCCTACGAGCCTACGGATGCATATCCGTTAGTGTATCATGCAGATGCCCAAGGCGACAAATATAGTTACGATTATGTAGCATATACTAATGATAATGGTAACTACAAGCCATGTACCTATAATGAATATACTGGCGATGCGACAATCATTTCAGGTGGAGTTGCTTTGGATGATAAAGACAACAAGATTACAGCTCTCGATGATGTGTTCAGAGCCAATGTAAATATCTATGGCTGTGGAAAGACGAGCATTGGGGAAGTTTATGGTGGTGGTAATGCTGCACCGACACCAGCAACCCGTGTGACCGTGAACGAATGCTTTGAGATTGGCTCTGTGTTCGGTGGTGGAAATGGTGCAGGAGAAGGTAACCATGGTGCTAATGTCGGATATAGAGATTATTATGGACAAGAATGCGATGTGCCTGATTTAAGTTATAAGGCAACTCGTAAATCAAACTATAGTTATGGCACAGGTAAAGCTGAAACAAAATTATATGGTGGAACCATCCATCAGGCCTTTGGCGGTAGTAATACATTAGGTAATGTTCGAGAGGTGGCTTTCTCGGTTCTTGACCAGCAGAATGACTGTGATCTGACTGTCGGTGAAATCTACGGTGCAGGTAATAAGGCCTTTATGGATGCCAAGATTGAGCTCGATTTAGGATGTATTGCAGGCTTTAAGGAACTCTTTGGTGGGGCCTATAATGCGAATGTGAACGAGGATATCCTTCTGAGGGTTACCAGCGGTACATTCAATAGCGTGTATGGCGGCAATAATGTTGGTGGCCAAATAAATGGTACGATTACTTTAGAGGTGGAAGAGACAGGATGTCATCCTGTTATTATTGGAAAACTCTATGGCGGTGGAAAACTGGCTGACTATACGGCTCCTGCGGGAAGAGAGGATTCGCCTATTGTGAGGGTGAAGTCGGCCACCCACGTCGGTACCGTCTATGGTGGCGGTTTCCAGGCTAACGTGACGGGTAATCCCACAGTGGAGATTAATATGGTAAAGGGCATACTGAATTATCTTGATGATGATGCCACCAACAATGAGGAGCAGAATCTTGGTACCGTTGATAACGTCTTTGGCGGTGGCTTTGAAGGTTGGGTGAAAGGTAATACCAGGGTGTTAATAGGTACCATGCCAAACAAGAGTGCCGTGATTACGGGTAACGTGTTCGGTGGTGGTGATAATGCCGATGTCATCGGCAAGACCAATGTCCAAATCGGATATGATGACTTGAAACCAACAACGCAACAGACGACTACGCCATAACAGATATTTTCAATTTACTACCATGCTGCCACTGTCTTTATAAAGGTCTTTGTTTTAAGGCCTTTTGGGATGGTGGCAGTATGGTAGTAAATGGCAGATTTTAGCCAAAAAGTTTGGAAATGCGGTGGTTTTTTAGTAACTTTGTGGCATGAAACTGACATTTGTACTAAGAAACAAGAAAAATGCGCTGAAACTCTCGACAAAGACATTGGAGAGGTTTATAGAGCGCATCAAGACTGACACTAAGGATGGTGCTGTGGCCCGTCGTCGTAGGCAGCTGAGTATGGGGGAATATACCGACGGTTTTGACCGCCAGTATCCTTCTCACTTGATCTATCCTTCGGCAGAGTTTGAGAAGGACGATAATGACAACCTCCGTATGAAGACCTTCAACGGTGTGGTGGCGCTGACTGTCGACGGGTTGGAGAATCAGGCGGAGATCGATGCCGTGAAACGGGCAGCCCAGATTCTGCATTATACGTTGGCGGCTTTTGTCGGACCTTCAGGAAAGGAGGTGGTCATTCTGGTAAAGATAGAAAAAACGGATGGCATTTCTTCCGCAATAAGTGGTGCTTATTCTGAAATAACCCAGCCTTATTGCGCAATAACCCACCCTTATTCAGAAATAAGTACCCCTTATCTGACGGAGGAGGAAGCTGATGCGCTCTGTCGGGAGGGTCATCGTCTGGCAGCTGCCATCTATCAGGGCGTTCTACCGAAAGCCATACGTCAGGAAGCCGTATCTGTCAGAAGCTGTTTCCGCATGCCGTTGGATGAATCGCCTTATTACAATCCCAAGGCTTTGGCGTTGCCCGTGAGTGGACAGCCGAAATCAGAAGAACCTGATGACAGGGTTGGAGATGGTATTCACATGGTCTCTCTGTCGGATTCGGATGAGGATTCTCAGGAGGTGAGTCGTAAGACCAAACAACTGATGGACTTTCTGAATGCGCATTACAAGTTCCGCTATAACACGATTATGGGCTATACGGAGTATAAGGACAACGATTACCATTACATGGAGTGGATGCCTGTGGATGACCGTACGCTGAAGGGTATGA
>JAEEGG010008061.1_pt1 | contig 24027 bp, 13 predicted proteins | sample 9134161 | NCBI WGS metagenome assembly JAEEGG01 (sample SAMN16246543, study PRJNA631951) | gut metagenome | biome: gut microbiome; feature: rumen; material: CR-attached | host: Bos | place: Iran: Karaj | collected 2018-10
AGAAGTCATCGTCGAAGATGTCGTCGGTGTTGGTGCTCTGTGGTGCAGGACCATCCATGAAGAGGTCGTCATCACTGGCTTGCGGACTGTCACCACCTTCTTCCTCACCCTCGTCGATGTCGTCTGGATCTTCCTCCTGCGTGATGCTCTCAGGCTCCTCCAGCAGCGGCTGTGTAGAGATCTCCACGGGCTCTATCTGCTGTTCGAAGAATACCTCGTAGTCGCGATAGCTGTAGGTGGTACCCAGCAGACGCAGGTTCTGTTCACTGACGATGAGGCTCCGGCACTGGTGCAGCAGGTCTGCCAGACCGCCCTCGACGGTATGTAGCTGGTGGGCATACTGCCGTGCCTCGTCGTAGCTCAGGAATCCGCTGATGAGCATGCGGTACAGCCCGTTCTGGTCCTGGTCGGTGACGATGTCGAAGTTACGCACCAGGAAGTTCGAGAAGTTGTACTTTGCCATCTCGTAGAGCAGCTGGTTCTGGTTCACCGAGTCGGGCTGGTAGGCCAGCAGGAAGACGTATTTGGTCTCGCGTTCGAAGACCAGCGTATCGGCCTGCGTGGAGTCGCTGCCCAGTTCTGAGGAGCGTCTCGACCAGATATCACCGATGTCGAAGCTTCCGCCATGCAGCGTACGACCCTGCTGGATGCCGCGCAGTATCATGCCGGCCAGTTCGCTGACCTCGCTCTGCGGATAGTCTTCCACCACCTTCTTCATGCGCTCCGTACATGCCTGTCCGTTACCTTCGTTCAGCAGACTGAGACCCTCGATGAACAGGAACTTCGGACGGTGCTGGCCCAATGGGAAACGACTCTCCGAGAGTTGCGTGTTCGACTTCACCTCCACGTGGCGGTTGGCCTTGAAGGCGTCGTAGGTGGCAGCATAGAGCGAGTCCTCGATATGTACGCCAAAGCGTTGGTTCTCCACAAAATTGGGGTCGGAGAGCAGGATGGTCCACTGGCTCTCGGGGAAGTCGGACTTAAGCATGGCCAGACAGCGCTCGGCCTCCGTGGTGCGCCCCTGTCTGGAGAACAGCAGGAACAGGTGATACCACGCCAGGTCGTTCTGCTCGTAGTCGCTGAAGTTGTTGGTCAGACGTGTGAGCCACTGTTCGCTGAGGCGCAGGTTGTCGAGCTTGTCCTTGAAGATGATGCCGGCGTTGAGCAGACCGTCCTTGATGAGGTCGTTGCTGGCGGCCACCTGTTCTTCGGTAAACGGTATCTGTGCCAGATAGTATTCGCGCTTGTGGGGATCGAGGGCACTGCTGTCGGCAGGGGAAGCCTCCCCAAGCCCCTCCGAGGGAGGGGATGTCTGATTTGATAGTGAGTCAGATGACATTTCATCATCCCCTCCTTCGGAGGGGCTTGGGGAGGTTTCCTCTGGGTTCATATTCACCACCGTTCTGTTGACGCGCTGCCAGTCGTCGACGTTCTCGCGCTTGCCCCACTGGCGCTGGAAGGTTTGCTTACCTTGGTTGACGGCTTGTGGGTTGTAGAAGTACCACTGTCCGTTGCCCTGTGCCACCGGCTGCTGTGGTGTATTGTCCTGATGCTGGTTCCTGTTACCTGTGGCCTCCCGCTCCTGCAGTATCTGTTCCGTCTCAGCTTCCTGACGGGCGCGCTCTTCCTCCTTTTCCTTCTTGATCAGCTCTTCAATGATGTGGTCGATAATCTTCAGACGCTGCTCCTCGGGCATCTTCGCCAAACGTTGCAGCGAGTCCTGCAGCTCCACACTGCTGGTATGGGGCACCAGCTCGTCGAGTATCTTCGAACGGTCTGACAGCTGCTTGTAGTCCTTACGGTCTTTGTCCAGCAGTCCAATAGCCTCGCCATAGCAGCGCTGGGCATCGCTGAACTTCTCCTTTTCCCAGTAGATGTTACCCAGCGTCAGCAGCAGCACACCCTTCTCGATGCCGTTGCGCGTCGACTTCTTGTTACCCTCTTCGTAGGCCTCTATGGCTTTCGTCGTGTCACGCTCAGCCAGCCAGATGTTGCCGATGGCGTAGTACACCTGGTCCTGATAGTCCTTGTTATTGTCAGACGCTGCCATGCGCTTCAGTCGCTTCACCATGGCCTTGGCATTCTTGGTGCCACGGGCCATCACCTCGGTCTGGGCGATGCGGGCATTGAACGTCAGCTCGTAGGGTGGGTTGAGGCGAATAACGTGCTTATACGAGTTGTAGGCATTCTCCTTCTGACCCAGCAGACTCTGCAGCTGTCCCATCAGGAACCATTCGCGGGCCTTCTGCTTGCGACGCTTCTCATGTTTGATGACCTTGCGCAGATAGGGGATAGCTTCTTCATAGCGCTGACTGCGGATGTAGTAGTTGGCATAGGTGTAGTCCCAGTCGGTGACAGCACGGTAGTGCATGGTGTCGCGGCGCTGCTTGGTTATCACGTCCTCGGCCTCATACAGCCAGTCGAGTTCCGTATAGCACTTGGCCTGCCAGGCACGGGCAATACCCCTGATGGCCGGCTGACCCTGATACAGGCGTATCATATACGAGAAGGTGGCGGCGGCCTCTTCAAACTGTCCCTGTTGGAACTGCGACTTACCCAGCAGCAGCCAGGCGCGCCACAGGAAGGGGTTGTACTCGCGGCGCGTCAGCCACTCGATGTCTTTCTCTGTCTTTCGGCGACTCTTCTTCCATTCCGGACGGGCCTTGATGCTGTGTATCTTGATGGCCTTCTCCGACTTCTCAATGGCACGGTCGAAATTGCTCTTGCCCAGTTCGCGGCTCTGCTTGTTACTGACAGTATAGAGGGGTATCAGCTCCGTGTGGTTGTCCTTGTTGCCGTTCTCCTTCTCTAAACTGCCTTCTATGAAAGCTTGCGAACCGTTGAAGTAGGTGTTGTAGCGGGCTGTAAAGGCATGCCAGCGACGCGTGTTGGCAGTATTCTTCTTCGTCGAACAGCCGCTGAGAAGTAAGATGGATGATGTAAGAAGTAAGATGGTTGCAGTCTGGAGAATGTGGTTGCATCTTCCCTCTTCCTTCTTCCTTCTCACGTCTTCCTTCAGCTCCACCAGCTTGCACTCGCTTCTGCTGCTGCACGAGGCACAGTCACCCTCTTTCGTGACAATAGGCTCGTCCTTGCCCCCTATCGAAAACAGGGCAGCAACGGCACCCAGTGCCACAAGCGATATGATGACTATCAGCAGAAACTGCATTTCTTAATTCTTAATTTTTAACTCTTAATCGCAAAGCGATAACTCCTAATTCTTAATTCTTAACTCTTAATTCCAAAGCCTGCGGCTTTTAGGTCTTCCCAGTATTTCGGATACGACTTCGTTACCACCTGCGGGTTGTTGATGCGCAAACCCTCGATGCACAGGGCGGCAGGGGCAAAGGCCAGCGCCATGCGATGGTCCTCGTAGGTGTCGATGCCAGCTTCCAGCTCGGGCTCGCAGCGTTCACCGTCCCACACCAGTTCACTCTGGTTGATGTCGCGCAGTACGTAGCCCAGCTTCCGCATCTCTTTCTTCATCGCCTCGATGCGGTCGGTTTCCTTGATCTTCAGCGTCGACAGGCCGCGGAAGTGGAACGGCACATTCATCAGGGCACAACATACGACGAACGTCTGTGCCAGGTCGGGTGAGTTGACGAAGTCGTACTCCAGCCTCGGTACACAGCGTCCTGAGTGGCGTAGCGTCACCGTCGTGGGAACACCCGGTACCGTGGTCTCGAAGATGGTCTTTACACCCAGCAGACTGAAGATGTAGCGCACCGACGAGTCCCCCTGCTTCGAACCGTCCATCAGACCTTCCAGGCGCAGCTCGTCGTTCTGGTGCTTCGACAGGGCCATCATCTCGTACCAGTATGAGGCGGCACTCCAGTCGTTTTCTATCAGATACGGACGCTCCCGGTAGGGCTGTGGCTTCACCTCGATGGTCTCGAAGTCGCTCCACTCGGCATCGGCACCGAACTCGCGCATGGTCCACAGCGTCAGGTCGATATACGGACGCGAAATGATGTCACCCTTCAGGCGCAGCGTCAGACCTTCGTTCAGCATGGGACCAATCAGCAACAACGCTGACACGTACTGCGAACTGATGTTGCCGGGAACCTCCAGCAAACCGCCTTCCAGCTTGCGGCCACGGATGCGCAGCGGGGGGAAACCCTCTTCGCCGGCATACTCGATGTCGGCACCCAGATGGCGCAGGGCATCAACCAACACAGCGATGGGACGGTGCTTCATGCGCTCCGTACCCGTCAGCACGTGCTCTTCGCCCTCGCTCAGCGACAGCAGGGCCGTCATGAAACGCATGGCCGTACCGGCTGCCATGATGTCTATCTCGTAGGGGTTGTCGCGTAACGCCTTCACAATGACCCTCGTGTCGTCGCAGTCCGACAGGTTGGTGGGCAACACCTTCCGTCCTGACAATGCGTAAATCATCAGCGCACGGTTGGAAATGCTCTTCGATGCAGGCAGCGTTACCGTATAGTCCAGCAGCTTTGGTGCTGTTAGTTGGTATTGCATATATCGTGTTTGACCTTATTATTCTTTTTACGTTTATATTAATAACGCGCGAAGGTACTAATTATTTGGTGACTGAGCAAGGAAATACACGATTTTAAAAACTTTTTAGTAAAAAGTAGGGGGAAAATTTGCAAGATTCAAAAAAACTCCGTACCTTTGCGGGCGATTTCGAAGGAAATCCCCCGCGAAGATGGGCTGCACCTCAGCAAAAAACAAGTTTTCTGCCTTCGGTTTGCACCATCCTTGCACAAACGATCGGGATTTAGCGCAGTTGGTAGCGCACACGTCTGGGGGGCGCGAGGTCGCTGGTTCGAGTCCAGTAATCCCGACAGAACAGAAGAAGCTGATAACCACATGGTTTGAGGCTTCTTTTGTTTTTCTTATCGTTTCCGTATGTGCTCTCTGGTTGACGCGCTGGGTGATGCGAAAATTGCACAAGCGATGATTGTCTAATTGGTTAAGAATTAAAATTTTCCGAAAAATTTTTGGTTTTACCGAATAATATACTTATCTTTGCCCCTAAATTCAGGTTATGGTACAGATAAAGACAGAACAGCAGTACAAGGCGGCTTGCGACCGTATCAATGAGCTTCTGAAGATTGTCGGCAACGATACGCCTGCCGATGACAAGAAAATGCTGGAGCTGGATTTGATTTCCGACCTTGTGGCAGACTATGAGGAAGAGCATTATCCTATTGCAGCTCCTACGCTGGTGGAGACTATCAAACTCCGCATGTATGAGATGGGGCTGACACAAACCAAACTTGCCGAAATGCTGGGTTTGAGCACAGCCCGTATGAGTGAGATTATCACCGGCAAGGGTGAACCTTCACTGAAAACCGGAAGAGAAATCAGCCGGAAGTTGAATATAGACCCTGCCATTGTTCTTGGGGTTTGATATAAGAAATTAAAAAAGCGACAATTCAACAGAGGAATGTCGCTTTTTTGTTTTCGCCTCGTCCGAAGGCACCTCCCGCCTCGTCCGAAGGCACATCCTCCCCCGTCTGCTCCGTGCGGGCGACCCGTCTGCTCCGTGCGGACGAGGCAGGAAGTGCCTTCGGATGACACCCCGTCTGTAAGCAGGTGATTTTGCGTGATTCGTCCATTTTATATATATAATAATGTAAAATGGACGAATCACAAAAATACCGTCGCATTTCAGAGGCTCAAAATATTCTTGAGCCATCTTAACATCATTCTCCGAGAAGCACGTCCCACTCGTCGCCGTCGAAGAGGCCGGGGGCATGGGGGATGGATCCGCCTGTGCCATCGCCAGGTCCTGGCGTCGGGTCGAGGTCACCGTTACCACCAATGCCTGTTACACTGCCTGCCAGCAGCTGCTGTCCCATTTTAATCTTTATTGCCTCCATAGAGGGCTTTATATATTTCTTTCTCATAGTCTTATTATTTTCTGTTAGTCCGCTATCGCGGAGAAATTGTTCAAAATTTAATTCAAAATTAATCAAAATTATTTTGTTCAATTTTGGTTCAAATTTTGTTTAATTTTGAGGCCCTTTATGGGCCGACCCCCTGCATTATAGCCGTCCCCCGAAGGGCGGGGGCCTCTAAATGTTTAATTTCTGCCCCCGCAAGGGGGCACTCATTACTTTACCACTACTTTTCGTCCGTTGTTGATGTAGAGTCCGGGCTTGGTGGGTTTGCCACTAAGCTTCACGCCATTGATGGTATGCCACTCTGAAAGTGAAGAGTGAATAGTGAAGAGTGAAGAATTTGCTTCCGCTTCAACAATTCCTGTCGTTTCGCCTTCGCCCTCGAAGCTCATGTAAATCTGCAAGGCGGCTTGCTCCCCTCCTTCGGAGGGGTCGGGGGAGGCTTCGAAGTACGCACGGAAGGCGTTGAGGCTGACGGGGTGTTCGGCATCAGTGGGGGCCGGCCAGTAGAGCGTGTTGGCTGAACCGAGGTACAGGATGCTCTTGTTCTCCTCCGTCCAGCTGACGGGGCTGTAGATGCCCTTGAAGGTCACCTTGCCGTCCTGGCTAGTCACATTGTTCATGCCGCTGTGGACTTTGACGTCGTTGAATACGAGGTCGCCAGTGAGGGGATCGCCAGTGGTCGTCCACTTGATGAGGCAGGGCACGCCGGGCTCGATGCTGGTGGCTTCCTTGAAGAAGAGGTTCAGCGTCGTGCCGTCGAGGCCTGTCTGCTTGTTGTCATAGATGCCCGTGACGTCGAGCTGCTTCACCGTGGCTCCCTCGAGGGGCGAACCCTCGAGCGCGACCTCGAACGGCAGGCACAGCGTGTTCCAGTCGCCGTCCTTGTAGAGTGTACGGCCCTTGATGGTGATGTCGGCTTTCTGGGCAAAGGCCATCATGTCGTAGACTTGGGTGTTGTCTTTGCCGTCATACAGCGTTCCGATGATCTTCGCTACCTGGTTGAAGGGGGTGACGGGGCTGATGTTGTCGAGCGTCACCTTCGTATTCGTCAGGATGTCGTCTATATTGAAGGTCAGCGCGGTGCAGTAGGCAAAGGCGTTGTCGCCGATGCTCTCCAGCTGGGTGGGCAGCTTGCCATACTCGTCTTGTTCGCCCCAATAATCGTCATTATATCTTCTGGCAATATACTGCACACCGCCATAGGGGTTCTCATTATTCGTGCCACCAAAAGCCTCGTTGGCAATCGTCGTGATGCCGTCGTCAAGAATAATCGTGTTGATGTAGCTGGCGTAGGAGTACCAAGGATAGCCCCTGAAGCCATTAGATTGAGCGGTGCTCATGACTCCAGATCCCTTAATGGTGAGAGTACCTTCTTTAAAGTTCCACGATAGGTTGTTACCCCATGTGCCATTGGCTTCGGGTTTGCTAATAATCACGACGTCTTTATACAAAGTGCCAGCCCATTCGCCACAGCCTTTCAGATAGACGCGGCAATTCTCGCCCAGATGAGAACAAGCAATAGGATATTGTTCTTCTGGGTACTTTGTAGCGAGGTTTTCAAGTGTCTCCATTGTGAATCCATAGTCAGTGCCGTAGGTCAGCAGATTGCCTTGAGGGTCGCGCACCTCCATGCCGCCGTGGTTCGCGTTCCATGTCCCATCATAGAAATAAGTAACGGGCATATCAGTACCAGAATACGTTGGATTGGGCACCGTAGCCTGACACAGCGAGAAGTCCTTATACAACGCTGCCGTGACGTTGTAGGCGGGCATGGTGAAGCTGTAGGTGCCGTTTTGGTTGTCGGTGACGGCAGCCTCTTTCTCTACATAATTGTCATCAATATAAGAAACTTTCAGCAACTTGCCTGCGGGTATTGCTGCGCCGCCATTGTAGTTGATGGTAACGGTGGCACCTGCGAGGGCGTAGATGTTAGTAGTGGTACCGTTGTTGTAGCTCAGGGCGAAGTCGCCGTAGCCTGTCAGGCCGGTGCCATTGACGGTATAATCAGTGGCGTTGGTGAGAGCTACGCCAGTGCCGATGGTGATGGTATTCTGGGTCAGGCCGCAGTTGGTGATGGTACCATAGTCAAGGCCTATAGCACAACTGGCATTGGCAAGTTCGTTGCCGCTATCATCCTTACCCGTGATGGTTGTGCTGGTGTAGTAGCTGTTCTTAATGATGCTGCCGACATAATTTCTGCCAACGATGGCACCGACCTGTTTGTTACCATTGAGGTTGCTACCAAGATATAGGCAGTCGGTGACGGTACTCTTTTCATTATAACCCACGATGCCACCTATATATATCGTGTTGCTAGCAGTAGTGGTGATGCTGGAGGCGCTGGTGCAGCCGCTGACTTCGGCAGGATAGTAACACCCCCCCGCGATGCCGCCGATATCCTGAGCGTTGTCCTGTACGACAAGAATGCTGACGTCGCTGCCAACATGGCAGCCACTGACCGTACTCGACGAATTAAACCCAACGATACCGCCCGTTCTGGTGTAGCCGGTAATACGGGCATCGGCCAGTATCACGTTTTTCACTTCAGCTTTAAAGTTGTTGCCGAATAGTCCTTGGAACTTGTCACCGCCCTTATAGATGCGGATGCCGCTGATGGTTTTTCCGTTGCCGTCGAAGTGGCCTCCGAAAGAATGGCCGTAGCAACCAATGGCGGTATAGTTGTTCTCGGTGCTGGTGGCATCGTTCCATGCGGTGGTGTAAGTGTAGGTAATGTCATCACCCAGCTGGAAGTAGGTATTCTCGTAGTCATTGCCGGCATTGACGCGCTGAGCCAGCAGGTTGAGCTGGGTCGTGCTCTTAATCAGATAGGGATCGCTTGCACTGGTGCCGGAGCCTTCCCAGGTGGGTGTCAGCGTCTTGCCGCCGAGGGCTGCGTTCAGCTCATCGAGGGTGGCAAAACGACCATTGGCAGGCGTTTCTCTGTCATAGAGCGTGCCGCTGTAGGTCGTCGTGCCGTCCGTCAGTGCCTGGCCCGCAGCGATGCTGATAGAGCCGCTGGAGCAGCCGAAGCCGATGGCATTGATGAAGTCGGTGGCGTTGCGCAGGCCGAGAATTACATTTTTTTCAACATAGATGCCATAGAAGCCATCTTCATCAGCTGAAGCAGTGACCCGTCCGCTATGGATAGTGACAGTGTTTTCAGCATGGATATCTGCATATTGTCCAGAAACGGTTATTTTGCCGCCGCAGATACTAATGTTGTTAGATGAAACACCGCCGGTAGAAGAGAGCTCTCCCATACCGTCACCTGTGCTTTGGGCATAGATGGTCAGATTGCCATCCCCAAGTATAAAACCGTTGGCGGTAAGCTTGGCACCGTCGGCAAGGATAAGGTGCATGTCGCCAGAACCGCAATTAATCCCATGGTTGCTGTAGCTGACGTCGCCTGTGACCACGTACCAGCCACCAGCGATGTTGCTGACGTCGGTTCCGTTGGTCAGCACGGTCGGTGAGTCGTTGCCGTCAATACCGTCTGTTGCTGTGTTCTGCAACACACCGTTGGCGTCGATGTAGTTCACGCCTAAACTTTCTGCCCACGCCGTCTGTGCGGTCATCACGAGCAGCAGGAGGGCAAGTACACAAAGGGGACGGTTCTTTTTGTGTACTTTTGAAATCATGTTTAGTTGTCTTTTCATTGTTGTTGTGTTTTATGTCGTTATTCTTGTTTACTCGTCGAGCAGGGCGTCCCATGCGGGGTCGTCGAAGAGGCCGGGGCTCATGGCGCCGCCGGGGTTCACCGGGTTGTCGGTATGGACGCTGTCGCCTGGGCTAGTGGCCAGCATCTGTTGTACTGCTATCTCTATGGCCTCCATCCGAGGCGCTGTATATGCTTTTTTCATTGTCTTTTCTTTTACATTCGTGTTAAAATATTATTTCACCATTATTTTACGTCCGTTATTAATGTAGATTCCCTTCTGCGTGGGCTGCTGGGTGAGCTTGCGCCCGTCGAGGGTATACCAAGCCCCCTCTCCTTTGGAGAGGGCTGGGGTGAGGCTTGTCGTCTCGCCCTCATATACCCACTGGAATCCCGCAGCATTGGAGAGGCTGGCGGTGGGCAGTGAGAGGTACGCCTTGTTGGCGCCGATGGCTCCAGCTGAAGACAGCGTGTACCAGTCGATGCCGTACGTGCCGTTGGCGAGGATGAAGTTGGTGTAGTCGACACCACCGTTGTCTTCGGTCTGGTAGACTACGGTCGCAGCGTCGGTCACGCCGTGCAGATAGTTCTGCGCGGGTGCGCTGGCATTGGTGGCGACGGGGATGGTGAATGTCGTGCTTGGCGTGCCCTTCAGCAGCAGACCCGTACCGGCGGGCACTATGTCGATATCGCTCAGCGTCAGCTTGCTGCCGCTGAAGTCGCTCACGATGTAGGCCGTCAGTCCGTTGACATTGCTGAAGTCGAGCGCCTGGGTGCTGGCGTAGGTCATGATGCCCGCGCTGTTCATGGTGAGCCTCTCTGCTGGCTTCACATACATCTGCATCTCGGAGAGCTCAAGCCACTTATGAGTGGTACTCGGATTCCATTCATCACCCAGTTCCTGCCATCCTTCTACATCCGTCACCTCGAAGCGGAAATACTGATAGGCGTTATTGCCTGGATTGTTGAAGTCGAAGATATAGGAGTGACAGGCTTGGTTATCATTCATTTTATAGTTGTTATTTTCAGCCGCGATAGTTGTCCACTCGTCATCGGCAGACGCCTTGGCTTGGATGGTCCAGGTGGTGGGGTAGCAGCCTTGAGATTCCCAAGGACTGTCTGAAGATATCAGCGTATAATGCTTCGGGATGACGGGCGCGGCGGTATTGAACTCCACATAGCAGCCTAAAGTAACATCTTCCACATACCACTTTGAATAGTTTCTGGCATCGGTAGAGGAATACTTGCCGTCCAGCAGGTTCTCGTGACCGTAGCCATAGGCATAGACATCATCTGTTCCCGCAGTCACCGTGAAAGCAGCTGTGCCCTCAATGAGGGTCAGTCCTGTGAAGTCGCGCACGGTGACGGCTTCCATCGTGACGTCCTTGGCGGGCATGGTGAACGTATAGCTGTAGTTGCCGTTGTCGGTGTAGCTGACGTCCTGATCGTCGGCATCCTTGACGGTCAGGCTCTGGATGACGTAGCCGTCGGGCACGGTGACCGAGAAGTTGATGGTGGCTCCCGGGCGATAGTAGGTCTTGCCCTTCTGAACCATCTTGTCGCTGGCATCGGCCACATCGTATGAAATGTTGTTACTGCTGCTGGCCTGATAGTAGCGCGTGGCCACAGGTGTGACGGTGACTGCCTTGGCGGGCATGATGAATGTCCACGTGCCGTTCTGATTGTCGGTCAGGCTGACGTCCTGGTTGTCGGCATCCTTCACCGTCACGCTGCTCACTTTGTAGCCGTTGACAGCCGTCAGCGTGATTACCACACCCTCCATAGCCTTAGCCTTGCTCGACTCCAGACATGCAGGGTCGTAGCTGCCGCCGATGGTGATGCCATACATCGTGCCGTAAGGATAGAGCCACGTGTTGTTGATGCTTGCACCATCTCTTATGCCATTTACATAATCCCCCTCATAGACGTTCTCATTCTCATCCATAAAGGACTTCTGAAGACGGACAGTACCTCTATATCCTTGAGCAACAATCATGTCGGACACCTTGCTCCACGAAAGGCTGACAGTACCTGTACCATAGTTTCCACCTGTACTATCGCCAGTGCCATAGTAACCGCCACCCATATTTCCACGAACATTAACATAGCCGCCATTGATGGTGACAGTACCAGCGCCGCCGTTGCCACCAGTGCCGCCTTCGTAGGTATATTCTGTCCAAGAATTGATTATTTCATTATTATCATCGTATTCATATTGTTCTGTCTCACTTACAATTACTCCTTGGCCGTAACCACCATTGCCGCCGCCCAGATTACCTTCATAGATATTGATGTATCCGTCGTGGATGACGATGGTGCCACTGCCGCCGTTGCCACCAGTGCCGGGATAGTTATCGTAAGAGAATCCTACGCCGCCGTTGCCACCGCCGATGTTACCATTGGCGTAGATGTTGCCCCCATAGATGGTGATGATTCCTGCTGGATTACCGTCAACGCCAAGACCATAATTTTCAGGTCCCCCATTGCCGCCGATGGCAGCATCGTAGTTTTCGCGACTGGCAGAGAGCCTGCCGCAGCCGTCTCCCGTGCTCTGGGCCCAGATGTTCAGCGCGTTGGCTGACTCATAGCCGTACACCTCGATGCCTTTCGAGGCGGTGAACTTGCAGCCGTCCGCGAGGATGATGTTCACCGTGCCAAGCACCTCGATGCGGCTGCTACAAGTGACGTTGCCGCTAACGTAGTACCACGTCGTCTGGCCTGTGGTACCAATCGCAGTAGTCTCGCCGGTAATCGCCGTCGGGTTCGTGACCGTCTTCGTCGGATTGACGGCATCCGTCGGGTCGTAATAACTCACGTTGTTCACGTCCTCTGCCCACGCCGTGGTGGCAGTGAGCATGAGGGCAAGTATCATCGCTGTCCTCGTAAGTCTTGATTTGATTTCCAGTTGTTTCATATTGCTGTTTTTTTATTGTATTTCCTTCACTAACTTCTTTCCTCCGCCACATCCTCGGTGGCATTGGTACCGGCCTCAATGACTGAGCCGTAGTTTGTCAGGCCGTAGTAGATATAGCAGAACACGGCGATGCCCAGTGCCATGAGCACGATGTAGGGCGAGCGCTGTGTGGGGAATGCGGCAGTGACCACGATGCTGCCCAGTCCGAAGATGACGATGAGGTGGCAGCTGACGCGGATGGAACGCTGGAAGCCGATGACCATCAGGCGGTTCTCGTCAGTCCACCAGCGGGCGTTCTCCTCGCTCTTGGGCAGACGCTTCGTCAGATGGCGCACGCGGAGCAGCGTGTTATATAATATATAAGATATGTATAGGGCGTGAGCGAAGAAAATGAGGAAAAGCCCCCTCCCTGCCTCCCCCGAAGGGGTGAGGAGAGCCGACGACCAGTAGGCAACGAGTCCGATGACGAGGATGACGATGTCGCGGATGACGACGTTGCGTGTCAGATAGTTCGGGTTGAGCAATGAAATATGGCTCCAGCTGAACAGCACGCCAGCCATGTGGAAATAGCTGATAGACAGCGCTGAGGCTCCTGCTGGCCAGGCTGTGCGCCACCCCAGCTGGCTGTGGACGGTGAAGCCCACTGCGAAAATCAGAAAGGTCAGTGCAGTGAAAAACCGTGAGCGTCGGTAAACGTGGTAGTCGCTGTAGCTGCTGTTGCCCAATAACAAAGAGCAGCCCATCACTGTGTTTGTGAGGGCTGCTATGAGCAGGATGATGTTGTACAATTGTTGTTCAATCATCTTTTAATTAATGGTTGAGGTCTAGGGATGACCTTTAAGTTTTTAAGTATGTGAATTATTAAATCTGATGCAAAGGTATGCTTTATTTTCGATATTGGGTGTACAAAAACACACAAAGGTGTACAAAATCGAAGAATCAGGTGTACAAATTGTGAGAATTTGTACACTTTTTCTTGTTTTTTTGCCTCCTAATTCGTAACTTTGCAGCGGAAAAAGGCAAAAAAAAATCAATGATACCTATCGAACATATTCAGTTTGCCGCCATTGTGCTGACGGGTGTTCTTACCCTGATGCTGGTGTTTATGCTGCCCCTGAGAGAGTCAGGCGGACAGGTGTATAACCGTTCGCGCTGGCTGATGGTATCGGGTACGGCCTTGTTGCCAGTACAGTTTCTGTTGCAATATTCGCTCCACTTCCGTCAGATGGGCGTCGAGCCGGCCGTACTCGTCAACCTGCTGTTCTTTATCCCGTCAGCATGGCTCATCAGCTTAGCTATTCTCAATCTGCTTAGACAAAACGCACTGCGACACCACGACTGGTATGTGGGGCTGGGCAACTATGCGATAGTGGTGGCTCTGCTCTTTGGGGCAAACCCCACTGGCGGACATGATGTGTTGGATGTCACACCGCGGCTATTTTATGCTGAGGTGGCCTGTGCTGTCCTCTATACCTTGATGCAGTTTCACTATACCGGACAGCTGCTGAGTGAGTTCATGCGTGTGCGTAAAGCCCTCGACGACTATTACGACCAGGAGCGCTATGGCGTCATCCGATGGATGCGTAACAGTTGCATGCTGTTGTCGCTGAGTGCAGTCTTTGCACCGATGGTCATCTTCTGGTCGGGACTGTTTCTCGCAGTCTATACCGTCATTATTTTCATTGCCATCTCCTATACCGTTGTCAGCTTCTATGGCTATGGTCTTGACCGTCGGCACCTGCATGCCTTGCAGGAGGTGGGGCAGACCATACAGGAAGAAGAGAAGGTGCAGGCGGAGGGACAAGGCAAGCACGATGAAGGTAGCGACATGTCCGACCACGACGTCAAACGCATCGGAAGCATGGTAGACCGCTGGCTCGCCAAGGGCGGACACCTGCATAATGGTATCACCATTCAGACGGCTGCCGACGAGATGAAGATACCACGCTACCAGTTGTCGGTATGGCTGAAGACCACCGATCAGGAACTCTTCAGCCCCTGGCTCACCCATCTGCGCATCGAGGAGGCCAAGCGACTGATGAAGGAACATCCCGACTGGTCGAACGATGTCATTGCCGAGCGCTGCGGCTTCAACACGCGCAACTACTTCCAGACGGTGTTCAAGAAACTGACAGGCCAGACGCCTGCCCAGTTCCTGGCGGGGATGGGGGATAGGTGATGGGTGTTCTCTGACCTGAAGGTCAGAGTGTGGCACGCAATGGGTGTTGGGTGATAGGTGATAGGTGATGGTTGATGGTTGATGGAAAGAAATAAGGCCCCGTCAATTGACGAGGCCTTATTTATTTTCGTGTAATCCTTGATTACTCAGCCAACTTACCGTCGCTGCCCAATACATTCACAATCTTGTGGATGTACATCTTCTTCATGTTCTCACGAGCGGGCTTCAGATACTGGCGAGGATCGAAGTCTCCAGGATGCTCAGCGAGGTGCTTGCGGATAGCAGCAGTCATAGCCAGACGAGAGTCAGAGTCGATGTTGATCTTGCAGACAGCGCTCTTAGAAGCCTCACGCAGCTGCTCTTCGGGGATACCGATAGCGGCCTCGAGCTTGCCACCATACTGGTTGATGGTATTCACCTCGTCCATAGGAACTGAAGAAGAACCGTGGAGCACGATGGGGAATCCGGGGAGCTTCTTCTCGATCTCGTGGAGGATGTCGAATGCCAAGGGGGGCGGAACGAGTACGCCGTTCACGAGTGTGCACTGCTCAGGAGTGAACTTGTGGGCACCGTGAGAAGTACCGATAGAGATAGCCAGAGAGTCGCAGCCTGTGCGGGTAGCAAAGTCGATAACCTCCTCGGGCTTGGTATAGTGAGACTCAGCAGCGCTGACCTCATCCTCAACACCAGCGAGCACACCGAGCTCAGCCTCGACAGTTACGTCGAACTGATGAGCATACTCTACAACCTTCTTTGCCAGAGCAACGTTCTCCTCGTAGGGGAGGTGAGAACCGTCGATCATCACGCTTGAGAAGCCCATGTCGATGCAGTCCTTGCAAAGCTCGAAGCTGTCACCGTGGTCGAGGTGCAGCACGATCTCGGGATGAGCGCAGCCCAGCTCCTTGGCATAAGCCACAGCACCCTCTGCCATGTAGCGCAGGATGGTAGCGTTGGCATAGTTGCGGGCACCCTTAGATACCTGCATGATAACGGGAGACTTGGTCTCCACGGCAGCCATGACGATGGCCTGCATCTGCTCCATGGTGTTGAAGTTGAAAGCGGGGATAGCATAGCCACCGGCTACTGCTCTCTTGAACATCTCGCGAGTATTCACGAGTCCTAAATCCTTGTAGTTTACCATAATGATTTACAATTTAACGATTTACTATTTACTATTTATTGAATCATTTTTTTTATTTGAGCGCAAAGGTACGAAATAATTCACAATTGACAATTGACAATTCACAATTTATTAGGCTGTTTTCACGGATTTTAAGTATTCCGCACCCTCTATGTCTGTCTTGTGGGTGAAAATGCAAAGTGCGTGTTACAAAAAGCCATCAGAATTGCCAGCGGCTGGGCAGCTGTCGCTCCGGCCAAAGATGTTTGGCATAGGTGTACCCTTCCTGTTCGAAGAGTCGCGTCAGACGGGTCAGCCGCTCAAGGAAAGCCTGATAGTCCTTACGGACAGGCTGGGTCCATTGCACCTCGGCCAGTGCCGACATACGTGGCAGCACCTGATATTCAGCCATTTCTTCGTTGGTGACATACTCCGTCCAAAGGTTAGCCTGAACACCCAGGATGTGCTGTCGGGCAGCTGCCGGGAGACTGTCGGGGACAGGATTCAGGCTGTAAACCTTCTCGACAGGAATGTATCCGCCACAGCGACTGGGTTCGAACAGCGCGTCCTCCACCTGCTGATAGTCGAAATAGCAGTGGCTGGTAGGCGCCATCACCACATCATGGCCTGACAAGGCAGCCTTCGAGCCAGGCTCTGTTCCGCGCCACGACATGATCATGGCATCCTGCGGTGAGCCGTCGAGGATCTCGTCCCATCCCAGGGCCCGACGGTGGTGGGCTGTGAGGAAGTCGAAGACGCGACGGGTGAAACGGGATTGGAGAGGTGTTGGATGTTGGGAGAGTTGCTGGCACTTCGGACACTGTTCCCACTTCTCTGTGGGTGTCTCGTCACCTCCGATATGTATGACTTCTGAGGGGAAGATGTCCATGATTTCCGTCAGCACGTCCTCCACAAACTGATAGACGCGCTCGTTAGCCACGCAGAGCACATCCTTGTAGACACCCCAGTAGTGGCCTACCTGATAGGGACCTCCCGTACAGCCCAGTTCGGGATAGCTGGCCAGTGCTGCCAGCATGTGGCCGGGCATGTCGATTTCAGGCACTACGGTGATGTGACGGGCCTTGGCGTAGGCCACGATCTCGCGGGCTTCCTCCTGCGTGTAATATCCGCCGTATGGCATGTGGTCGTCGAGGTCGGAGTTGGTGCCGATGATGGTACCGCTGCGCTGTGAACCCACGGTGGTCAGCCGTGGCCACCGCTTCATTTCTATGCGCCAGCCCTGATCGTCAGTCAGATGCCAGTGGAACACATTCATGTTGTGCATAGCCAGCAGGTCGATATACTTCTTGACAAAGGCTATGGGGAAGAAATGGCGCGAGCAGTCGAGGTGCATGCCACGCCAGGAGAAACGTGGAGCGTCGGTGATGGTGATGGGGGGTAGGGGGGCTTGGGTGATGGCCAGAGCCTTGCGCAGTGTCTGGATGCCATAGAAGACACCGGCTGACGAGCCACCCGTAATGGTGATATCATTCTTGTTGACAGTCATCACATAGCCCTCGGCTTCCTTCACTTTCGGCGATACAGTGAGTTCGATGTAACGTACCCGCTTCACCCGTTTCGTGGCAATAGGCAGATTGACTCTGCTGACCTCCTTCAGATACTGTTGCAGAAAGGCGGCCTCGCTCTGCAAGTCGGCAGGAGCCAGGATCTCCACGCCCTCCTCCAGTATAAAGGGCTCACCTTTTCCCTCTACGATGCTTTGTGGCAGGGGCACCACGTCGTAGCCAGCTGGCTTGCCAGCCTGCACGAACAAAGGTGAAATCGCTAATAGTAGTAATATGATAACTCTCATCTTTAATCTTTCATTTTTCATTTTTCATTTTTCATCTTTTCATCTTTCATCTTTAATCTTTCATCTTTCATCTTTCACCTATATCCTGTATTCCACAAACGCCTCCATGGCCTCGTAGCAAGCCAGCCCAAGGTCGTCATAGCGCTTGGCCAAGTCGCGGTTGCGATCCTCAGCGCGCTGCCAGAACAGGCGTTCGTCGTTGCCCATAAACGGTGCACTCTCCATCTGGCTCTGATGGCGCAGGATGGCGTTACGCTTCTCACGCAGCTCCTCAGGACTCATGGGCACGCACATCTCGATGTCGGCCACGTCCCATTCGGCCCAGGCACCACGATACATCCATACACGGCAGTCCTTCAGCCATTCCGCTCCCGCCTTTTTCTCTTCGTCGATGGCAGCCAGTACGGCATCGGTGCATTTGCGATGCGTGCCGTGAGGGTCGGCCAAGTCAGCAGCCACGAAAATCTGATGAGGGCGGATGTCGGACAGCAGTTGCTGGATGGGCAGCACGTCCTGCTCCGTCATCGGCAGCTTCTCTATCCGGCCACTCTCGTAGAACGGCAGGTCGAGGAAATGGATGTGCTGGCTGTCGATGCCGTTGTACTCGCAGGCCAGACGGGCCTCACCCCTGCGGATGAGCCCCTTCAGTCGGAGTACCGTCTCGTTGTCAACATCGTCAGGCTTCTTGCCTTTCAGGAAGTCCCTGACGGCCTTATAGCTGTTGTTGATCACCTCGTCGGAACCACTGGTGAAAATCATGTTGAAGCCTTTGATGAAGTGCATGAAACGACTCACCTCTTCGTCGCCCACGGCAATATTGCCCGACGTCTCGTAGGCCACATGCACGTCATGCTGCTGCTGCATGAGTCGGCGGATGGTGCCACCCATCGAGATGACGTCGTCGTCAGGGTGTGGCGAGAACACAATGATGCGCTTCGGATAGGGCCATGCTCGCTCCGGGCGTGTCGTGTCGTCGACGTCGGGTTTTCCGCCAGGCCAGCCTGTGATGGTGTGCTGCAGTTCGTTGAACACCTCGATATTCACCAGTCCGGCTTGTCCGTCGAACTCCTCGACCAGATGTCCGAGTCCGTTTTCCACGTAGTCCTTCGTCGAGAGTTTCAGCAGGGGTTTGCCGACTTTCCCGCACAAGGCGATGACCTGTCGCCGTAGCTGGTGGCTGGGCATCGTGATTGTTTCTGTAAGATTCAAATTCATATAGCAGGTTTTTATGTTGCAAAGATACTATTTTTCTTCGAACTATGCGCAGAAAGTTTGATTTTTCCGATATTTTTGCGTAAGTAAGATGGAAAATGCTTATCTTTGTACCGAAAACCAAAAAACAGTCTAAGTATGAAGAGATGCTTATTACCACTTGTGGCCGTATGCCTGTCGATGCCGGCAGTGGCACAGACGACAGACAGGGACTCCACCAAGACGACTGTCCGCGTGGGCTACTACAGGGACAGCCAGAACACCTTGTCGGGAGCTGTAGACAAGGTGACTGAGGAGAGAATGAATAAGGGTTTTGTGGGTTCTTCACTCGATGCCTTGAGTGGACAGGCCGCTGGTGTGCAGGTGACGACAGGCGGCAATCAGGCAGCGATGGTGTCGGCCGTACGCGTCCGAGGAACCACGTCGCTCACCGGTGCTAACGACCCGTTGGTCATTATTGACGGTGTGACCTCCGACCTGGCGACGCTGTCTACCATATATCCTGCTGACATCGAGAGCTTTACCATTCTGAAGGATGCCTCCGAGACGGCTCAGTACGGTAGCCGCGGTGCTGCTGGTGTCATCGAGGTGGCCACGAAGAAGGGCCGCAGTCAGAAGTTCCATATCTCCTACGATGGTACGGTGGGTTTCGAAAGCATCTATAAACGCGTGGATATGCTGAATGCCGACCAGTTCCGACAGACATGCAGTGCCCTGCACCTGGATTATGTTGACAAGGGCTACGACACTGATTTCAGCAAGAGCATCGAGCGTACGGGTTTCGTCCAGAACCACCACATCGCCTTCGGTGGCGGCTCCGAGACTGCCAACTACCGTGCCTCGGTGGGTATGATGGATCACCGTACCATTATCCAGAACAACAACTACCGTACCTACATTGCCAAGCTCGACATCACCCAGAAAGCCTTCGACAACCTGCTGGAAGTCGACCTTGGCATTTTCGGTTCTCTGCAGAACAACGACTATCTGCCTTTCCAGCAGAAGCTGTTTTACTCTGCTGACACCTTCAACCCCACATTCCCCGACGGAGCTAATTCCGACGGCAGTTATAACCAGGTGACTGAGGCACTTTGGATCAACAATCCCAACTCGCTCATGACGATGAAGCAGGACGAGGACAACGGACACTTCAATGTCCACCTGAACGGCCTCGTCCACCTGACCAAAGACCTGAAGCTGAGGGCTTTCGGCTCCTACAGCTACAGCACCATCAACAACAACCACTACTATCCCACCATCGTGTGGAGCCACGGCGAGGCCTATCGTGGCAACAGCAAGTATCAGGAGCTGCTGGGAAACCTGTCGCTCGACTATACCCTGAACACCCGTATCGGTTCGCTGAACCTCATGGCACTCGCTGAGGCAGAAAAGCAGAAGGGTACGGGGTTCAACACCACCGTCACCAATTTCTCGACCGATGCCTATGGCTACGACGAGCTGACGGCAGGTGCTGAACGTCCCTGGAACGGCACCGACTCATACTTCACCGATGCCAGCATGGAGTCGTTCCTGCTCCATGCCCAATATACGCTTATGGACAAGTACACCCTCACCGTCAATGCCCGTGCCGATGCCTCGTCGAAGTTCGGCGAGAACAATCGCTGGGGCTTCTTCCCGTCAGTCAGCGGTGCCTGGATTATCAGCAAGGAACAGTTTATGAAGTCCATGACTTTCGTCAACAATGCCAAGTTGCGTATTGGCTTGGGACGCTCGGGTAACCTGGGCGGCATCGACTCCTACAACTCCATGCAGATGATTCAGCCCAATGGTGTCGTCCCTGTCAATGGCACCACCGTCACCACCCTCGGCATTATCCGCAATGCCAACCCCGACCTGAAGTGGGAGGTCAAGCGGACTTTCAACGTCGGTCTCGACCTGTCGATGTGGGACAGCCGCATAGCACTGTCTGTCGACTATTACAACTCGGAGACCTTCGACATGCTCTATGTCTATGATGTTCCCGTGCCACCCTTCACCTATGACAAGCTGCTGGCCAATATGGGAACGATGCAGAACAGCGGATTGGAAATCGGTTTCGGCATCACTCCCTGGCGTACCAAAGACATGGAGTTGGCCATCAACATGAACTGGACCTTCGAGCACAACAAACTCGTGTCGCTCGACGGCTATTACAACGGACAATACCTGACGGCACCACAGATGAAGGGTATTTCCTCACTCTGGGGAGCTGGTTTCCATGGCGCTTCCGACGTGGTGATGCAGGTGGTCGGACAGCCGTTGGGCGTCTTCTACCTGCCCCACTGCAATGGTCTCAAAACCCGTGAGGACGGCAGCAAGTATTACGATGTCACCAGCGAGAAATACATCTGCGGACAGGCCACGCCAAAGGCTATGATGGGTTCGAACATCGCCTTCCGCTATCGTCAGTACGACATCACCATGCAAATCAACGGCGCTTTCGGCCACAAGATATACAACGGTACCAAGTTGACCTATATGAACATGCTCTCGCTGCCCAACTACAATGTCATGGAGGGTGCACCGGAGGAGAATATCCACGACCAGACCATCAGCGACTATTGGCTGGAAAACGGCAACTACGTCAACATCGACTATGTCACCATCGGCTGGAACGTCCCCCTGCGCTCCAAATATATCCAGGCATTGCGACTCTCTGCCTCTGTCAACAATCTGGCCACCATCACTGGCTACAGTGGTCTGACACCAATGATTAACTCCAGCCTCATGAACTCGTCGCTGGGTATCGACGACAAGCGCTCCATGCCTGTCTATCGCAGCTACACCATTGGAATGAGAATTCAGTTTTAGAACATTGACATTGAACACGATGATTACCAATATATATAATAAAATAAGGTTAGGAGTTATCTCCTTCCTCGTTGCTCTTCCCTCTTTCCTCGTATCCTCCTGTTCGCTCGACGAGAACCCGCGCGACCAGATATCAGAAGAGGAAGTGTACGCTACCAAGGATGCACTGTTCCTAAACACGGTGGCCACCCTCTATAACTATATCGGAGGCTCCGAAGAGGGGCAGGGACTGCAGGGAGCCGTCCGTGGTGTCTACGACCTGCAGACCTTCGGTTCCGACGAAGCCATGCTGCCCACACGCGGTGGCGACTGGTACGACGGCGGACTCTGGCAACACATGTACCGCCATTCGTGGACGGCTGGTCATGACCTGCCCAAGAATGCCTGGCTCTATCTCTATAAGGTCATCACGCTCTGTAACCGTTCGCTGGAATTACTCGAGACCCACAATTCGCTCCTCAGCGAACAGGAACTGATAGACTACAGCGCCGAGGTGCGTGCCCTTCGTGCCATTTACTACTGGTACCTGCTCGACCTCTTCGGTCCCGTACCTCTCGTCACCAGCACTCAGGTGTCGATGCAGGACGTCACCCAGACGCCCCGTGCACAGGTGTTCCAGTTTGCTGTCGACGAGCTCAAGGCATGTATCATCGACCTCCCCTACAAGAACAGTGTCCGCATAGGTGACTACTATGGGCGCGTCACCTATCCCGTGGCCCTCTTTGCCCTGGCCAAGCTCATGCTCAATGCCGAGGTCTATAGCGGTACGCCACATTGGCAGGAGGTCATCAGCTATTGCGACCTGATTGAGAATATGGGCTTTCAGCTGGAGAGTAAATATAGGAACAATTTCCTGGTTCAAAACGAAAACTCTGTGGAGAATATCTGGACCATCCCCATGGACAAGCACCTCTACAGCAACCAGCAGCAGAACCTCTATCGGAGCTACCACTACCGCCATGCTGCTGCCTATGGCTTTACAGGCGAGAACGGGTCGTGTGCCACCAAGCGGACACTCGAAATCTTCGGCTATGGCACCGACAACATCGACGAACGCTTCCACGAGAACTACTGGAGTGGCCGTGTATGGGATTTGAATATGAACGACATCCTCGACCGCACCGGCAAGCTCCTCGTCTACTATCCCACCGAAGTCGCCCTGGACCTCAGCGACAGCCCCTATGTCGAAACCGCTGGAGCCCGCATGCGGAAATACGAGGTGGATCCTAACGCGACCAAGGATGGTAAGCTGATGGACAACGATATCGTGCTCTTCCGCTATGCCGACGTGCTGCTGATGCGCGCCGAGGCCAAGTACCGTCTAGGTGGTGCTGGCTATCAGGGCGAGGGAAGTGGTACGGCACAGGATGATTTCGACGCCGTCCGACATCGTGCAGGCATGGCGACACGTCCCGTCACACTGCAGAACCTGCTCGACGAACGTCTGCTCGAACTTTGCTGGGAAGGGTGGCGCCGTCAGGACCTTATCCGCTTCGGACAGTACCGCAGCCTCTATCAAGGCGAGACAGGTGCAGACGTCGTCGATGAGAGCGATGGACATACCTGTCTGTTCCCCATTCCTGCCGATGTGATAGCACTGAATCACAACCTCAAGCAGAATCCGGGCTACTAATCCGTCAAGCAGGCTCTTGCACCAGCCATCGCATCAATTATTTAGGGTCACCTGCATAACCGCGTGACGCCTGCGTCGCTTAAAAACCGCCTGGCGCCCATGACTAACCTCAGATGCGCAAGGAGACACAAAAGCAGTAGTGCTATAACAATTTTGCCCCTAATGGTTTGACCATCAGGGGCAAAAGGGGAATAGCGATGCTTCGCAGGGAAGACTGTTTACTTCTCTGTGGGCTCAATCATCTTCCAGATACCAGCAGCGAGTGCACCACCTACGAAGGGACCTACGATGAAGATCCAGAGGTTGGCCAGAGCAGTACCGCCTTGGAAAATAGCGGGAGCCAGTGAACGTGCGGGGTTCACGCTGGTGCCGGTGTAGCGGATACATACGAGGTGTACGAGTACGAGACTCAGACCGATGGCCAGGCCAGCGAAGTTGTTGGTGGCGCCATTGGTCTTGGCTGTGGCACCGAGTACGACGAGCACGAAGACGCAGGTAAAGATAATCTCAGCGAGGAGACCGCCCAGCATGGTGACGTTGGCCTGCAGGTCGTTGGCGCCTGTTCCCTCCATGCCGGGAACGTTAGCTACGAGGACAGCGAGCAGTGCACTGCCGATGAAGGCGCCGATGCACTGGAACAGGATGTACATGCAGCCCTCTTTGGCGTCCATGCGTCCTGCGAGGATGCACCCCAGGGTGATAGCGGGATTGATGTGGCAACCGGAGATGCCGCCAATGGTGTAGGCCATAGCGACGACAGCCAGTCCGAAGGCGAAGGCCGTTCCTACCACTGCGGGAATGTTGTTTACAGGATCAC
>JAEEGG010008062.1_pt1 | contig 24027 bp, 16 predicted proteins | sample 9134161 | NCBI WGS metagenome assembly JAEEGG01 (sample SAMN16246543, study PRJNA631951) | gut metagenome | biome: gut microbiome; feature: rumen; material: CR-attached | host: Bos | place: Iran: Karaj | collected 2018-10
ATCCCTCAGGGAAAGGCCGTTATCGCTTCACCGTCAGCAAAGAAGATTCTCGCTGAGAACCTGAAACAGCAGGCTCACAAGCTGGCAGCCCTTAAGGCCGCTGCTGAGGAGAAGGCCGCCCAGCTCGCTGGTGTAGCCCTCGAGATTGCTGCCAAGGTCAGCGCAACAGGTCAGCTCTATGGTTCCGTAGGTGCTGCCCAGGTTGCTGAGGAGCTCAAGAAGCTCGGCAAGGAAGTTGACCGTAAGATCATCACCATGCGTGATGCCAAGAAGGTCGGCGACTACGTAGCTACCGTACACTATCACAAGGAAGTGCTCGTTGAGATTCCCGTGAAGGTGGTTGCTGAGAACGCTCCCGTCGAGGAAGAGGTAAAGGCTGAGCCCGTTATGGAGGCTCCTGCTGTTGAGGAAGCTCCCGTTGCCGAGGAGGCAGAAACAGAAGAGGCTACTGAAGCATAAATGCTGTAAAGCAACATTTATTAATGTGGAAATCCCGATTACCATCAGGTAATCGGGATTTTTTGTGTCAGTTTACCTTCACTGTGATTGTCTTCAGGTCGCTGTCGAGACTTGACGTACCCACCAGCAACTCGTATTGTCCTGGAATAACGCGCATGGTATTTGACTTTGCATCCCAGCACTCAAATCGTTCACGGGGGAAATCCATCTCGACAAGTTTTGTCTCACCCGCTTTCAGGCTCACTCGCTGGAAGGCACGTAGGGTCTTGGTGGGGCCCTGCTTGTCGGCAGGCCTGTGAACATATACCTGCACAACTTCGTCGCCGTCACGGTCTCCGGTATTGCTTACTAATATACGTACCTTATTATATATGTATTCTGGTTCTCCCAGTTCAAACGAGGTATAGCTCAGCCCATAGCCAAAGGGGAAGAGTGCTTTGCCACGGAAATAGCGGTAAGTGCGGCCCTTCATGGTATAGTCAAGAAAGTCTGGCAGATCATCGGTCGTGCGATAAAAAGTGAGGGGTAGCTTGCCGCTGGGGTTATACGAACCCAAAAGCACGTCGGCGACTGCTTCTCCGGCACGCTCTCCACCGTACCAAGCTTGTATGATGGCATTACAACGCTCGGTCTCAGGAGCCATGGCTATCGCTCCTCCCGAACAGTTCACAAAGATGATCTTCTTGCCGGCATCATGCAACGTCTTGAGCAGGGACCGCTGTACGGCAGGTAGTTCGATGCTCGTTCGATCTCCGCCATTGAATCCTGGTTCTGCCACCTTCATCTCTTCACCCTCTAACTGGGGTGAGATGCCACCCACGAAAATGATGGTGTCTGCCTCTCCGATTTCTGTAAGCAGCTGCTCATTGCTTGGTGTGGTACGCTTGAACAGGTCAAACTGCATGGCAGCCAAATCCTCTATTTGAACATAATCGATGCGGATGCGGTAGGTCTCTCCCGAACGGAAGGTCATTTCATGTTCACGGTAGTCAATGCGATGACGTGATTTCCATTGTTCAATGACCAGTTGATCATTGATGTAGATACGTATCTTGTCGTCACTACCTTCGCGAAGCGTCAGTACCTCGTCCTCGGTGGGGGTAAAGGTTGCTTCGTAGCGGGCGGAGAAGTTTTCGAGATTGACGCCTGGTGCGAACACAGTGGCTCCTCCGTTGCTTTGGTTGATAGGTTCGGTCATGATGGCTGTGGCAGCTGGTGTTCCCTTCCATTCGGTATTGTTCCAATAGGTGGCTTGCATGCCTGGATAGCCGTTAGGGGTGCGTAGCCTGTTGAAACGACTCTCGTGAACCTCGCCACGTGTGAGTCCGCACCCACGGATATAGCGTATGTCGCCTATCTGCCGACGAATGCCCTGTAAGATGGTTGTGGTTTGAGTCGGGTAGCCTGAATAATTGCCCCAAAGCATGGTGGAATCGTTGGCGTTAGGCCCCATGACGATGAGGTGATGAGGGGTGAGTGGTGAGGAAGTGAGGGGAAGTATTCCATCGTTTTTTAGTAATACGATACTTTGATGTGCTGCGTCAAGTGCCAGTTGCTTATGTTCGGGACGTGCTACTACCTCTGGTCCAATTTTAGTCCAAGGTACAATCTCGTCGGGATCGAAATCGCCAACCTTGATACGTTCCATGAGCAGTCTGCGCAAGGAACGGTCAATATCGGTTTCCTTTATGTCTCCACGACGTATGGCTTCTGGCAATTTCAAGTAACTGGAACCACACTCTACGTCCGTTCCAGAGAGTACCCCTTTGGCTGATGCCGCAGCAGCATCAGCCGATACCCCGTGACGACCGGGTACGTAGAAGTCGTCTATGGCTCCGCAATCACTAGTGATGATGCCGTCAAATCCCCACTCGTCGCGCAGAATGTGTTGCTCGTAGCGCGTGTTGCCACAGCAGGGCTCTCCGTCAATTCGCTGGTAGGCGCACATCACTTCGCGCACATTTGCCTCCTGTACTAATGCCTTGAAGGCAGGCATGTAGGTCTCCCACAAGTCACGCTCGGGAAGGTTCTCCACATTAAACTCATGACGGTTCCATTCTGGTCCGCTGTGTACGGCGTAGTGCTTGGCACAGGCCAGCAACTTCAGGTATCCGTTGCTGCCAGGTAGAGGTGTTCCGTCGTAGTTTACTCCCTGCAGACCGCGTACTACGGCAATGCCCATTCTGGCTGTCAGCCACGGGTCTTCACCGTAGGTTTCCTGACCGCGCCCCCAACGCGGGTCACGAAAGATATTGATGTTTGGAGTCCAAAAGGACAATCCTTGATAACGTCCGATAGCCCCGTGGCGTTTGGCTTCGTTGTTCTTTGCACGGGCTTCGTCGCTGGCAGCTGCAAAGCACTGATAGACAAGTGCATCATTCCAGGATGCCGCCATACCAGTAGTGATGGGAAACACGGTGGCAAAACCGTTGCGACCGATGCCGTGTAATGCCTCACTCCACCATTCAAACTGCGGGATTCCGAGTCGTTTGATGGCTGGTGATCCATTCATCATGAGACTTACTTTTTCTTCCAGCGTCAAGCGTTTTAACAGGTCGTCAGCACGCTGTTCTGCGGATAACTTGGGGTTTTGATAGGGCAGAACCTCCATTTGAGCCTTAACACTGACTGAGCACAAAAGGCTAATGCAAACTAATAATTTCTTCATTTTTCTCTTTTTTGTGGAGTTTTTCGTATTGAGTGATTGATATGATAGCGTATGAGCCAGTAGCTGCAGCCTATGAGTACATAGAGCATGGTGACTTGGAGCATGCTGGGGTGTAGTCCGTCGATACTGGCAAGGGGCAGACTGGCAACCCATGATGTCCAACCATTGAGCCATGATGCCAAAGTGGCGGGGACAATGGAGAAGGCAGCCTGAAGCACTGGCCAGAAACCCGTCAATAACAGCAGGAGCATAAGGTAGAGAATGACAGTTACCAGTGGAATGGATACATAGTTGGACAGCAGGAACCAAGGTGAGAATCGTCCGAAGTGAAAGGCTACTAATGGTGCAGTGCCAATTTGTGCTGCAACAGTTACTGCTGTTAGAGACTTGATGGAGGAAAGATACGATGGACAGGAGACAAGGGCATCGAAGATGGGGACGAAGAGCAGAATGGCGAGTACGGCAGCGAAGGAGAGCTGGAAGCCAACATCGAAGAGGGCATAGGGATTGCAACCCAGCATGATGATGGCTGTGAGGGCGAGTGTGTTGATAGGAGTTTTGCTCCGACCTAATAGTGAAACGAAGGCGTAGATACTGATCATGGTGGCAGCACGCACCACGCTGGACGGCATGCCTACCAACAGTACGAACGCCCAGGTGGATACTACGGTCAGCAGTTGGCTAAACAGCTGCCGGCGATGTTTGCGAAACAGCCATGCAAGCAACATGTAGATGATGCCGAGGTGCAGGCCGCTGAGGGCCAGCAGGTGGGATGTGCCTGCTATGGCGTATGCCTCTTTCTGTTCACGGCTCACGGCGGTCTTGTCGCCAAGTGTCATTGCTGCAAGAATGGCATAATCATCTTGTTCCTTTATATTTACGCTTATTTGTTTGAGTATCTCATGACGTACGCTCATGAAGAATATCCGGCATCGGTCAATGGTGCTGATGTTGTCCAAAGAGATGTCTTCTCGATGCCAGCGATTGCGCCAGACGATGGTCTCTCCCACGTAGCCGCGTGTCTCCTGAAAGGTGCGATAGCTGCCCTGCGCCGACAGTGGTTTGACAACCGCCTCAAAGACGATTCCATTTCCAATGGTCAGTCGGCTGCTTTGTTTGTCGTGCATGAGTCGTAATTGGATTTTTTGTCCTGTTGTAGTTAATAAGGCATCCATCCAAATGGTTTTGCCATGAATAACAGGTTCCGAGGTTACCACCGCCTGCCAGTTACATGTTTCCGTGGGCCATTGCACCTTGAACTTTGTCTGCTGGTGGAGGCACAGCAGGTATCCAAGGGCAATACATGCCAGTTCCAAGACAAGGCTTGTGTTGATGGCTTTCTTGACAAAGCTACAGACACCAGCGATGAGCAAAAGCAGTATGAAAACAGCATAGACGTAGGATATTGGCCACGAAACATAACGTCCGACCGTAATGCCTATAATCAGACAGACGGCCGGACGTAGTAGTGGTGCAATGACGGTACGTACCATGGTTGTTATTTCGGAAGACGCTTCAATTCTTCTTTGAGGTATGGGGGGGTGTAGCCCTTGGGGCTCTGTGCCACTTCTTCGGGGGTGCCGACAGTGAGTACCTCGCCGCCACGCCGCCCACCTTCGGGGCCCATGTCGATGATGTAGTCGGCTTGGCGTATCACATCGAGGTTGTGCTCGATGATGATGACGGTGTTGCCACGGCTGACAAGACGGCGTAGGACGGTCATTAGGATGCGGATGTCCTCGAAATGCAAACCGGTGGTGGGCTCGTCAAGGATGTAGAGGGTACGGCCGGTGTCTTTCTTCGAGAGCTCGGCAGCCAGCTTGATGCGCTGGCTCTCGCCGCCGGAGAGGGTGGTGGAGGGCTGACCGAGCTGGATGTAGCCAAGTCCTACATCCTGGATGGTCTGGATCTTGCGGAGGATGTCGGGGACTGACGCGAAGAACTCAACGGCCTGGTTGATGGTCATGTTGAGCACGTCGGCTATGGACTTGCCCTTGTAGCGTACCTCGAGGGTTTCGCGGTTGTAGCGCTTGCCGTGACAGACCTCACAGGGTACGAGTACGTCGGGCAGGAAATTCATCTCGATGGTCTTGTAACCGTTGCCGCCGCACTCCTCGCAACGGCCGCCCTTGACATTGAACGAGAAACGACCGGGCTTGTAGCCGCGTATCTGGGCCTCGGGCAGATGGACGAAGAGGGAACGGATGTCGCTGAAGACGCCGGTATAGGTGGCGGGATTGGAACGTGGAGTACGTCCGATGGGGCTCTGGTCAACATTGATGACCTTGTCGATGTGCTCGATGCCTTCGATGCTGTCGTAGGGCATGGGCTGCTTGAGCGAGCGGTAGAAGTGACGGGAGAGGATGGGGTAGAGGGTCTCGTTGACGAGCGTGGATTTGCCGCTGCCGCTGACGCCGGTGACGACAATGAGCTGTCCGAGGGGGAAGGTGACGTCAATGTGTTTGAGGTTGTTGCCGCTGCAACCGCGCAAGAGGAGATGCTCCACCCGCGTCTCCTTGTGAGGGTTGGGGGTGGCGAGTGGTGAGATGTCTCCTTTCAAGTATCTTGCGGTGAGCGTATCGGACTGGAGCAGCTCTTGGGGGGTGCCCTGGAAGACGACTTCACCGCCCTTGCGTCCGGCACGGGGGCCGATGTCGATGAGGTAGTCAGCGGCGAGCATCATGTCGCGGTCGTGCTCGACGACGATGACGGTATTGCCGATGTCGCGCAGCTGCTTGAGGGAGTGGATGAGGCGTTCGTTGTCGCGCTGGTGGAGTCCAATACTGGGCTCGTCGAGGATGTAGAGGACGTTGACGAGCTGGGAGCCTATCTGCGTGGCGAGACGGATGCGCTGGCTCTCACCGCCTGACAGGGAGGCTGACGGACGGTTGAGGGAGAGGTAGTCGAGTCCGACATTGAGCAGGAAGTCGAGACGGGTGCGGATTTCCTTGAGTATCTCGCCGGCTATCTGCTGCTGACTTCTGTCGAGTACGGCGTCTTTATCGCGCTCTAATTCGTCCAGCCATTGCTGCAGTTCGCTGAGGTCCATGGCTGCCAGCTCTGCTATGTTCTTGTCCCATATCTTATAGCTTAGTGCCTCGCGGTTGAGCCGTTGACCGTGGCACTCGGGACATGGGCATTCGGCGAGGAACTGGTCGGCCCACTTCTGACCGCCTGTTGTGTCGTCGTTCTCCATTACTGAGCGCAGGTACTTGATGATACCGTCGAAGGCTACGAAGTAGTCGCTGGTGGTGTGGATGAGCTCCTTGTCGATGCGGACATTCTCCAGCGAGCCATAGAGCACCTCGCCTAGTGCTTCGTCGGAGAGTTCGGCGACGGGGGTGTTCAGCGTGTAGTCGTATTTGTGGAGGATGGCATCGATCTGCCAGAATATCATCTGGTTCTTGTATTTGCCTAAGGGCACAATGGCGCCGTCGCGGATGCTGAGGTGACGGTTGGGGATGACCTTGTCGAGGTCTATCTCGTTGATATAGCCGAGCCCCTTGCAGCGCGGACAGGCTCCCATGGGAGAGTTGAACGAGAAATTGTTGGGTGCGGGGTCGTCGTAGGAGATGCCAGTAGTGGGGCACATGAGGCGCTTGGAGAAGTACTTGGCCTCGCCGGTCTGGTGGTCGATGATGATGAGGAGTCCCTCGCCTTGCTTCATGGCTAACTGCACGGACTTCTTGAGACGTTCTGTGGTGGCTTCGATTTTCAGACGGTCGATGACGACCTCGATGTTGTGGTTCTTGTAGCGATCGACCTTCATGCCGCGGGTGATCTCCTCCATTTGTCCATCAATGCGTACGTGGAGGTAGCCTTTGCGCCGCAGTGACTCGAAAAGCTCACGGTAGTGGCCTTTACGGTTGCGGACGACGGGGGCGAGGATAAGTATCTTATGGTCGGCATAGTCATGCTGAATCATCTCGATGACGCGTTCCTCGGTGTATTTCACCATGGGCTCGCCGGTATGGTAGCTGTAGGCTTTGCCGGCACGGGCGAAGAGCAGACGAAGGAAGTCGTAGATCTCGGTCGTCGTGCCTACGGTGGAGCGAGGATTCTTGTTGGTGGTCTTCTGCTCGATACTGATGACGGGCGACAGTCCGGTAATCTTATCGACATCAGGACGCTCCATGCCGCCAAGGAAGTTTCGGGCGTAGGCGGAGAAGGTCTCGATGTAACGCCGCTGGCCTTCGGCAAAGATGGTGTCGAAAGCCAATGACGACTTGCCGCTGCCGCTGAGTCCGGTGATGACGGTGAGCGACTGGCGGGGTATCTGCACGTCGATGTTTTTCAGGTTATGGACGCGGGCGCCCCAGACATTAATCGCGTCCTTCTTCATAGGGTTTTCCTCTTAATAGGTTGACGTCGCGCTTGATGGTATGTGTCTGGCCATCGCTGCCCTTTGCCGTGACGAGCACGAAATAGGTGCCCTGCTTGACGGGGTGTCCGTTGTAGGTGCCGTCCCACCCGTCGTTGATGTCGGTCCACTCGTAGAGCTTCTGTCCCCAGCGGTTGAAGATGATGGCACGGAACTCGACAATGCCTACGGTGGTCTTGGACTTGACGCACAACTTGTCGTTGATGTCGTCGTCGTTGGGCGAGAAGGCATTGGGGATTTCAATGTGACTGACGGGCGTGACGTCGTCGTCGGTCTCTGTGTTTTCGGGGTCTGTGGTGTCTCCTTCGTCGATCTGGGCGGTGGCGAAGAGGGGAGTCATAGCCAGCAGTACTACGGTGATGAATTGTCGTATTGTCATTTTTTCTTTTGATTTATCCTGCAAAGTTAAATAATAATTATGAATTATGAATGATTAATCATGATTTTTTTCGTAACAAATTTGGCTTTTTACTCACTTATTCGTACTTTTGCACACAAATTCAATCTAAAACGAAGAAAGAGCATGAAAATCATAAGATGTCTGATGCTGGCTGTGGTGGCCTTATTTCTGACCGATACATTGTCGGCGCAGGTGACCCAGTGGCGTGACGTTCACAAAACGAAACGGAAGGAAACACTATACAGCATAGCGCAGGATTATGGTATCACGGTGGATGAGCTGATCAAGGCTAACCCGGAAATGGCGGCTCCCGACTACGTGTTGAAAAAGGGTACTTTTGTCTGCATCCCCTTCCCGCAGATGCAGGCACGGCCGGACACCGTCATTGCAAAACCCGAGCCCCCGAAACCGTCAAAAGGTGACATGAGAGCCAGGGAAATCCGGGTGGGCGTGATGTTGCCACTGCACAGCGTGAATGGCGACGGACGGCGCATGACGGAATACTACCGTGGCGTGCTGATGGCCTGTGACAGTCTGAGGCAAACGGGAATCTCCGTCGATGTGCATGCGTGGAACGTTGCTGAGGATACGGACATTAACTCGTTCCTGACGGACGAGGCAGCCCAGATGGACCTGATCATCGGACCGCTGTATTCGAAAATGGTGAAGCCGCTGAGCGACTTTGCCACCAAGAACGATATACGGGTGCTCATCCCCTTCAGCATCAACACACCAGAGGTGGAGAAGAACCCACTGCTGTATCAGGTGTATCAGGCACCAAGGGACTTCCACCGGTTGATGGCAGACAGGTTTATCAAGCAGTTCCCGAACTGTCATCCCGTCATCATTGACTGTAACGACTCGACGAGCACGAAGGGCAGTTTCACGAAGGTGCTCCGCCAACGGCTGGACGAGGAGGCTATCACCTACTCGGTGACGAACCTGAACACTAGCGAATCGAAATTCGTGCAGAACTTCAGCATGGCGCAGCGGAACGTGGTGGTGCTGAACTCCGAAAACTCGAAGCCGCTGAAAAAGGCGCTGTCGAAACTGACGGGTATGATGGTGGACAACCAGGAACTGGAGGTTACGCTGTTCGGCTATACGGAGTGGATGCTCTACACCAGCAGGAACATCGAGAACTTCTACAAGCTGGACGTTCACGTTCCCGGGGCGTTCTACTATGATGCCAATTCACCGAAGACAAAACGTATTGAGCAGAAGTACCGTTGGAACTTCCATGCAGACATGATACACTCGCTGCCTCGCTTTGCCATCACTGGCTTTGACCACGCGTACTATTTTATACGTGGCCTGCATCTGTATGGAAAGCACTTCACAGGCGCACCGGGTATGGTGGGCTATCCAGCCATCCAGACACCGCTGAACTTTGAGCGTCTGGGAACGGGAGGCCAGGAGAACAAGAACATCCTGCTGATTCACTATACGCCAGAAAAAAGAATTGAAGTAATTAAATGAAAAAAAACGTTATATCGTTGATTGTCTGCTGCTTATCGTTCGTAAGCGCGACTGCACAAATTGGCGAGCACCGTGATGAGTTTGCGGTGGGTGTGAACGGAGGATATGTCCTGAGTTCCGTCAGCTTTACACCTACCGTCCCGCAGAAAATGTTTGGCGGAATGACGGGGGGTGTGACCTTCCGATATACAACAGAGAAGTATTTTAGCAGCATCTGTGCCCTGGTGGCAGAGGTGAACTATGCGCAGATAGGTTGGAAAGAGGATATCCTCGACCTCAAGGATCAGCCGGTCATCAATCAGATAACAGGTGTGGCAGAGGAATATGAGCGCCGGGCCAACTATGTGCAGGTTCCGCTACTGGCACGGTTAGGGTGGGGACGTGAGCGTAAGGGTTTCCAGTTCTTCTTCCAGGCTGGACCGCAGATCGGCATCTTGCTGAACGAAAGCACAACAGCCAACTACGAACTGGACAAGCGGAATGCCGGTGCCAGGGCATCGCACATCGTGGAACAGGAGAAGATGCCGATTGAGAACAAGTTCGACTACGGCATCGCCGGTGGCCTGGGACTGGAGTATTCGCATCCGTCAGTAGGACACTTCCTCCTGGAGGCACGCTACTACTTCGGACTGGGGAATATCTACGGCAATTCGAAGCGTGACTTCTTTGCAAAATCCAACTACAGCAATATCTATGTAAAGGTCAGCTATCTGTTTGACCTTGCGAAGACTAAAAACAATAAAATCAAATAACAGCTATGTTCAAAAATCATCCTAAGGGACTGCTTCAGGCAGCTCTCAGCAACATGGGCGAGCGTTTCGGCTACTACATCATGAACGCCGTGCTCGTGCTCTTCCTTTGTTCTAAGTTCGGACTGTCCGACGAAACGAGTGGTGTTATCTATTCCTGTTTTTATGCAGGCATTTATGTGCTGAGTCTGGTTGGTGGCATTATTGCCGACCGTACGCAGAACTATAAGGGCACTATCATGACGGGTCTTGTCGTCATGGCGTTAGGTTATGTCATTCTTTCGGTTCCCATCCTGGCAACGGCAGGTAATATCTCATGGCTATTGCCACTTACCTGTCTGGCCTTGTTCCTGATAGCTTTCGGTAATGGCTTGTTCAAAGGCAACCTCCAGGCTATTGTAGGACAGATGTATGACAACTTCGAGGCAGAGGCTGCAAAGAAAGGGGAAGAGGAACTGCGTAAGGCCAAGAGCAAGCGTGACTCAGGTTTTCAGATATTCTACGTGTTCATCAATATTGGCGGACTGATTGCCCCCTTTGTGGCTCCGTTGCTTCGCTCGTGGTGGCTGAAGGTAAATGGTTTCACCTATGAGGCCTCCCTGCCCGCACTGTGTCATAAATATCTGGATAATGGCGCTGCCATGTCAGCAGACTCCTTGCAGAACCTGAACGAGTTGATCGCGAAGGTAGGCGGCTCGGCTGCCGACCTGGGTGCATTCTGTTCACAATATCTTGACATCTTCAATACGGGTATTCACTATTCGTTCATTGCCTCTGTCGTTGCCATGCTCATCTCGTTGGTCATCTTCCTCTTCTCACGTGGCATGTTCCCGACGCCAGGCAAGAAGGAGGCTGTTGTATCGGAGAATTATACCGAAGAAGAGAAAAAGGCGATGGCATCAGAGATTAAACAGCGTATGTATGCCCTGTTTGCTGTGTTGGGTATTGCGGTGTTCTTTTGGTGGTCGTTCCATCAGAACGGTACTTCCATGTCGTTATTTGCCCGTGACTTTGTCAATACCTCCGTCTTTCCACCAGAGATATGGCAGGCTGTTAATCCTTTCTTTGTCATTGTACTGACACCGATGATTATGTGGTTCTTCACGAAACTGGAGGGCGCAGGACGTGCCATCTCCACACCTCGGAAGATAGCTTATGGTATGGGAATAGCAGGTATTGCCTACCTCTTCATGACGGTGTTCTGCTATCTGCAGTCCTATCCTTCTGCAGAGACGTTTACGGCGCTTGACACCAATGTTGCAGCAGACATGAAATCGGGTGCCTGGGTACTCATCGTTTACTATTTCTTCATGACGGTTGCTGAGCTGTTCATTTCGCCGTTAGGCCTGTCCTTCGTGTCGAAAGTAGCTCCCAAGAACCTACAGGGTCTCTGTCAGGGTCTTTGGCTTGGCGCTACGGCAGTTGGTAATGGTTTGTTGTGGATAGGTCCCTTGATGTATAACAAGTGGTCTATCTGGGAGTGCTGGGCCATCTTCTTTGCCGTTTGTCTCATCTCCATGGGTGTGATGTTTGGCATGGTTAAGTGGCTGGAGCGCGTGACCCGATAGTCCGTTGAGTGGTTAGCGGTTAGTGGTTAAGGGTTAGCGATTGTGGCATTGTCCTTTCTCCCTTTCCTGGTACTGATTGTACTGATATCGAGTTGCGTTGCCGTCTTCGGCAACGCAACGCTTGACGGTGCCAGTCAGGTGACGTTGCTGGCTGCTTCGGCTGTCAGTGTGTTGATTGGCCACTTTGCTAAACGGCTGAAATGGGAGACGCTGGAACGTGAGGTGACCAACAAGATAGCCAGCTGTACGCCTGCTATCATTATCCTCCTGTTGATAGGTGCCATTGGTGGTACGTGGATGGTGTCGGGCATTGTGCCGACCATGATATACTACGGCATGCAGATTATACGCCCCGAAGTGTTCTTGGTCAGCAGCAGTTTATTGTGTGCGCTGGTCAGTCTGATGATAGGCTCCTCGTGGACCACGATAGCTACGATAGGTGTGGCCTTGATGGACATTGGCAAGGCACATGGCTTTGACGACGGATGGATAGCCGGTTCCATTATCACCGGAGCCTATTTTGGCGACAAGCTGTCACCGCTCTCCGATACGACGGTGCTGGCTTCCAGCGTGTCGGGAACGGCGCTTTTTACCCATATCCGTTACATGCTCTACACCACCGTCCCTACGTTTTGTGTGTCGCTGGCCATCTTCCTGGTCGCCGGATTTGTAATGAATGTTTCCGGTCAAGGCAATGTCACTGAGTTTATGGAGGGCTTGCAGCGTACGTTCGTCATCAGCCCGTGGTTGCTGCTGGTTCCTGTGCTGACGGGGGTGATGATAGCGCGTCGCTGGCCGTCGATGGTGGTGCTCTTCCTTGCCATTCTCTTGGCTGTCGTTGTCGGACTGCTGTTTCAGCCCGAACTGGTTCACCGTATCTCGGGTGAAGAAGGTCAGGGATTCATAGCGTCGTACAAGGGTATGATGCAGGTATGCTATGGCAGTACGGATATTGATACGGGTAACCAGACGCTTAACGAACTGGTACATACCAGCGGCATGAGCGGCATGATGCCGACCATCTGGCTAATTATCTGCGCACAGACCTTTGGCGGAGCACTGACGGCAACAGGACAATTGGCAGACCTGATGCGTATCGTGGTACGGTTCGTCAAGGGGGCAGCATCGCTTGTGGCATCAACTGTGGGTACGGCATTTTTCTGTAATGTAGCATTGGCAGACCAGTACTTGTCCATCATGTTGGCCAGTCAGATGTTCAGGGAGACCTATAAGAAAAACGGATTCGAGGCACGACTGCTAAGCCGTAGCTGTGAGGACGGTGCGACGGTAACCTCTGTGCTGGTGCCTTGGAACACGTGCGGCCTGACGCAAAGCACGGTGCTTGGCGTGGCTACGCTGACCTATCTGCCGTATTGCTTCTTCAATATCCTTTCTCCCTTCGCCAGCATCATCGTGGCTGCCATTGGGTGGAAGGTGGTGAGGAAGGAGGTTAGGGGTTAGCGGTTATCAGTTATCGGTTATCAGTTATCAGTTATCGGTTATCAGGACTTCGGCATTCAGACGTTTTTTCCATTCTTTCAAATAGGCAAACCACTCATCGGCAGAGTGGTAGCCGAAATCCTCATTGTCGGAACCGAAGGTAATGGCATAGTGCAGCTTGTCCGTCTCTGTTGCTACGACAAAGGCATAGTTTCTTTTGTCGCGACGCAGTTCCTTGACGATGTTCTTGAAGGGAATACAGATGCCTAGACCGACAGTCTCACGCTTATGACCGATGGAGTCCTTGGCGCTGACAGGCCAGTCGGTACCCCAGCAGCCACGTATCGTACTCAGGTCACTGAATTCCTCGGAACCCTTGACGTTGATGAACCCTGTAGCAAACTCATAGCCTGCGGCCGGACGGTCGAAACGGATATCGACCTGGCAGTCGCGACGATTGGCATAGAGCGTGTAGCGGGTAGTCATGGTGAGGGGCGGGGGGGGAGTGGTGAGTGTCGAAGGGGCGTTCCATCCCTCATCAGTCACCTCTACAATGGTACGCAAAGGCCCTTGGGCAAGGATGCGCAGTGTGCGACGTTCCACGTCCTCGAGCATCACTGGCTCGGTGCCGTTCCATCCCCGTAGCGTACCAAGACCAAGGGTGGAACCCACCCATAGCACATCGTCGCCAAAGCCAGCTGCCTTCTGGGTGCTGTCAGGATAGAACTGTGTGTCTTGCAGTTCTAGTCCCTGATGGTACTTTCCGTAGATGTCCACCGTCTGGCGATGGTCGAAATAGATGCGGTACCCCACCATTTTATTCTCAAATGCCGGTCCGTGGTGGTGCAGCTGCCAATAGGGATTGGTGCCTTTCTCTACGGTGAGGCTGCTGATGTAGAGGCGGTGTTTGTTCTCCTCCTTGACATTCTTGTCCTTCAGCAGCATCTCGGCATACACCTGCGGCTCATAGATGCGTGGTGCCCCTTCGGCAAACAACTGGATGTGGAATTGCTGCTGCTCGTGGCTCTTCATGTCGGTCAGGAAGAACAACTCATCCCACTGCCGGTCATCGTCCAGGTCGTCCAACTGGCAGGGAATCTCTTTCCCGTTCATGGTGACCAGTGCAGACTGGACGGGAAAGCTTGTCCTGTCCGCCAACTTGATGGTGACGGGTTGTGACGTGAGAGCGAGCCCAGATTTGTTCTTTACTTTGATGGTGAATGCAGATTGTGCCCAGACAGTCATCCCGACACTCAACAAAAGCAGAATGCTCAGCATTTTTATCTTCATATAGCTTGTTTGTTTTAGTTCCATATACGCTTGGTTTTCGTAATTTTAGAAGCACAAATCTATGAAATGTAAACAAATTTTAGACAGAATTTGAGATTTTTTAGGTTAAAATTTGGAATTAATTAGATTTTTTAGTACATTTGCAAACGATTTTAACATCAACTTTCAAAAATTAATATCGCAAGTGCGCCGGATTTATTTCGCCCTATTAGCTTGTATGTTGCTCTGCATTGGTTGCGAGTGGCACCTCAGGCCCAAGGATGTTCAGTCGTCCGAGGACATTGAGGTGGAGCGCTATGACCGTATCCAGGCTTTGTACCTGACAACGGGTGACCGCTCGGCCTTGCAGCAACTGAATACCCGCTATCCGGAGCAGACACGACTGTTGCTGGAGGACGTTCTGAACATCGGTGTGGTGAATGACCCGACGATTAATACCAAGTTTTTCCACTTCTATCAAGACTCGACGCTTCAACTGCTCATTGGCGAGGTCGAGAAACAGTTTGCTGACGTGGAAGATATCAACAGAGAACTCTCTGCAGCCTTCAAGGAACTCCATAAGGTGTTGCCCGACTTGCCGCAGCCCGTGGTTTATACACAGATAGGTGCCCTGACGCAGAGTGTCATCGTGGGCGACAGTACTTTGGGCATCAGCCTTGACAAGTACTTGGGTGCTGACTATCCGCTGTATTCGCTCTATTATCCAGCGCAGCAGCGCCGGCAGATGACACGTCAGATGATAGTCCCTGATTGCATTGGCTTCTTTGTGCTGAGTCATTACCCGATGGCGGAGAACGATACGACGATGGAAGCCCGTCATCGTCACATGGGAAAGATACAATGGCTTGTCAACCGTGTTACCCATAAGCACACCTTTACCAATGAGTACGTGAAGACGGTAGAGCAATTCATGAACAGAAACAAGAAATGGACTATCCAGCAGTTGTTGGAGAATGAAAATAAAATTTAAAAATAGGTTCTTCATTCTTCTTTCTTCTTTTTTTTTGTACCTTTGCGTAAAAATTATAAACAACGCGAAATGAAGAAACGTATTGACACCTTATTCCTGATGTTCTTTCTTGCTGCCACAACCCTGTGGGCAGGTGGAGAACTGACCCTTAAAGACATTGTTCGTGGGGCTTTCCGAAGCCAGCGTATGGCAGCCCTCACCCCGGCTTCCGACGGAGAGACGTATCTGCAGTTGTCGGCAGACGGTCAGCGGGTTGAGCAGTATTCGTTTAAGACTGGCAAGCAGGTCGGCAACTTGCTCGACCTTGCCACCGCCCATGGTGCCAAGGTGCAGCATGTGGAGGGCTACATCATGAGCCCCGACGGTAGGCGCATGCTCATCCAGACGGAAACAGAAGGGATATACCGCCGCTCGTTCAAGGCCAAGTTCTATATTTTCGACATTAAGAACCAGAAACTGGAACCGCTCAGCGACGGGGGACCTCAGCAGGCTCCGCTATTCTCGCCCGATGGTCAGCAGATAGCCTTCGTTCGTGACAACAACATCTTTCTGGTCAAACTCCTCTATGGCAATGCCGAGAGTCAGCTGACGAAGGACGGCAAGCATGGCGAAGTCATCAATGGCGTGCCCGACTGGGTCTATGAAGAAGAGTTCTCGACGGCCCAGAGCATGGCCTTTACACCCGATTCCAAGCAGCTCTGCTGGATTCGCTACGACGAGTCCCAGGTGCGCCAGGTGTCGCTGCCCCTTTATCGTGGACAGTTTCCCTCGATGGACGAATACGCAGCCTATCCTGGAGCCTATACTTACAAGTATCCCATTGCTGGCGAACGGAACTCCAAAGTCAGTGTCATGAGTTACGACATCAAGAGCCATAAGACCCGTACGCTTGATGTCCCGGTGGATGCTGACGGCTATGTGCCGCGCATCAAGACGTTCCCCGTAGTAGCTACCGACGATGAGGTGACGGGCGAGCATGCCTCGAAGGTGGTGGTCATGACGATGAACCGTCACCAGGACTGTTTGCGCATCTATAGCGTCAATGCCCTTTCCACCATGAGCCAGTTGCTGCTGGAGGAGACGGTTGACAAGTATGTCAAGGAGGAGGTGCTGGAGTCTATTCTGCTGACCCCGCAGCACATACTGTTGCCCAGCGACCGCTCCGGTTTCATGCACCTTTACTTATATACTATTGGCGGGCAGCTGGTTCGTCAGGTGGAACAAGGCGACTATGAGGTGACTGATGTCTATGGCTACGACGAGGCAACGGGCGACACCTACTTTGCCTCGCATGCCCATGGGGCTACCGACCAGCAGGTCTTCGTGGCCCACAAGAACGGCAAGGTGGAGCCGCTGACTACCAAGGCAGGTTGGAACCATGCTACCTTCTCGGGTAACTACAAGTATTTCATCAACGTATGGAGCGATTTGAACACCCCTTCCGTCTATACCTTGTATGAAGGAAAGAAGGTCACCTCCACGCTTATTGACAACAAGGAACTGAGCAGTAAGTTGGCTCAGTATAATATAGGTACGCGAGAACTCTTTACTTTTACCACGGGTGAGGGCGTGCAGCTGAACGGTTGGATAGTCAAACCCGCAGACTTCAGCCCTTCCAGAAGGTATCCTGTCATTATGTACCAGTATGGTGGACCTGGCAATCAGCAGGTGAAGAACGCATGGGACATCGGCATGTGTGGTGCTGGTGCCATCCTTGAGCAGTACCTCTGCCAGCAGGGCTACATCTGTGTCTGTGTCGATAATCGTGGTACGGGTGGACGTGGCGCCGATTTCGAGAAGTGTACCTACCTGAAACTGGGCGAGTTGGAGAGCCGCGACCAGGTGGAGGCAGCCCTGTGGCTCGGACAGCAGCCGTATGTCGATAAGGACCGCATCGGCATCTGGGGCTGGTCCTTCGGTGGATTCAATACCCTCATGGCTATGTCGGAGGGCCGTGGCGTCTTTGCTGCCGGCGTGGCTATTGCCCCGCCTACCGACTGGCGTTACTACGACTCTATCTATACCGAGCGTTACATGCGAACCCCGCAGGAGAATGCCAACGGCTACAACATCAATCCCTTGAACCGTGCAGAGCAACTGCACGGCGCGTTGCTTCTTTGTCATGGTCTGGCTGATGATAATGTCCATTACCGCAATACTGCAGAATACGTTGAGGCCCTGGTGCAGGCCGACAAGGATTTCCAACAGAATGTCTATACCAACCGCAATCATAGCATTTATGGCGGTAACACACGTCTGCACCTCTTCCGTCAGGCGGTGAACCACTTCAACAGAAACCTCAACAAATAAAATTCAATGAATACAATCAAAACAACTCTTCTGGCAGTCCTGCTTCTGCTGCCACTATCGTTAACGTATTCGTCTTCGTTAACGATAACCATTACTAATCCGACTCAAGACCAGCGTCAGGAACTCGTGGAGGTGGATGCCAGTCTTGTTCGTCAGAAGCTCGGTATCGCTGCCGATGCCAAGTTCCGTGTCATCAATGCCCTGCATCAGGAAGTGGCCTACCAGTTGACCTACGATGGCAAGTTGCTCATTGAAGCCAGCGTGCGCCCTCAGGGTACAGCTCGCTTCACCATCGTCCCCGGTGAGCCCCGTCCCATGAAGACCTGGGTGTGCGGACGCCAGTATCCGGAACGTGTCGATGACATTGCATGGGAGAACGACCGTGCTGCCTACCGACTCTATGGTCCTGCCCTGCAGCGTAACAAGGAACGGGCTTTTGGTAATGATGTGTGGGTGAAGAATACGCCCGATCTCGTGGTCGAGCAGCGCTATGACCTGGAACTCAGCAACCATGCAGCCATCGTCGCCCTGCGTAAGGCAGGCAATACGGCAGCAGCCGACTCCTTGGAAGAGCTTACCACTTACCATTTCGATCATGGCTACGGTCTTGACTGCTACAAGGTTGGCCCGTCGCTCGGTTGTGGTGCACCGGCACTCCTTGATTATTCTAATCCGCAAGCTCTAACCTCCACCCCCAAAATCGTCTTCCCCTATTGCTATACCGATTATGAGATACTCGACAATGGTCCGCTGCGCTTTACCGTCAGTCTGACATACGAGACCAAGGAGTTTCAGGGTGACCGCATCACGGAGCATCGTCTGTTGAGTCTGGATAAAGGTTCTAATTTCAATCGCCAGACCGTCTGGTATGAGGGAGCTACGAAGCCCCTCGATATTGCTTCTGGCGTGGTCATCCATAATGAGGACACCACTTCGGTTTGTTTGCGCGGCAATATGGCTTTGTATGCAGACCCAACCGACAACCCTGCTAGTCAGAACTTCCAGATCTACGTGGGTGTCGTCTTTCCTTACGGCCAAGTTGAGAGGCTCCGTGTACCCAACGAGGGTGCTGCCAACGGCATCAATGGGCATGCGCTGGTGGTACGTCGTGGCGTGCAGCCCGGCGAACGTGTCACTTATTACTGGGGTTCTGCTTGGTCTAAGAATGACTGCCGCAACTTCATGGAGTGGATGTTGCGAGCCTCGAATTTACAGCATTGCCAGAATAATCCGCTGGTAGTGACGGTAGAGTAGGGGTGGCCTTGTAATTAAGACAGTAATCAAGATGAAGAAAGCGAAAAGTAGGAAGAAATATAACCATTCCTTTGCCCGTAGGATGACGCTGTGGGTAATGCTGGTGCTGTTTGTCATGATGTGTGCGCTGGCATACTTCATCTACGAGTTGGCCAAGGGCATTGTCGTGGATGAGAACGCCAGTACTTTCCACAGCAGCATGAAGACATCGGGCAGCAATATTAGTGATGTCATGTCGGATGTGGAAGTGGCTGTCAGGAACAACGTGTTCGATGTGGAGCGGAGTCTCGGACAGCCTGACCAGTTGCCGGAAATCATGCGTCGCATCGTGGAACAGAATCCGTGGGTACGGAGCTGTGGGGTGAGTTTCGTGGAAAACTACTATTCGCAAAAAGGACGTAGCTACTGCCCGTATGCTAGGGAAGAGACGAGCGAGAACTTGCCTGATAACTCAAAGCCTAAGGCTGTCGCGTCTGTCGTTGTTGACGACTATCTGGCTGCCGACTGGTTCCAGGAGGCCGTTGCAGCTGATTCTGCCTACTGGTCAAAGCCTTTTTTGACAGTACGGACGGCAAGACTCCCCTGGTAGCCTATATGCACCCCATTCACGACCAGCAGGGAAAACTGGTGGCTGTCTTGGGAGCCGACCTGTCGCTGGACTTCATGACGCATCTGCTGCAGAAGCAGGATAGTCTCTTCCACGACGATATGTGGGCCATACAGATGTCTGGTGAAGGCGTGTTCAATAGCTTTGTGTTGAGTCGTGACGGAACTTACATCACTCATCCCGACCAGCGAAGAATACTGAAAGGAAATTTCTATGTTCACGTCAAGGATGCCGATGAGCCTGGTTTGGCAAAAGAGGCCATCGACCGGATGAAGAACGGTCTAAGGAGTGAAAGTGAGACGGACAAAACGCTGCGCGTGAACTGGACCAAGTCATACCTGTTTTTCATGCCCCTGGAGGGAACCGACTGGAACCTGGTGGTGGCGGCACCTATGCAGGCCCTTGACCTGATCGGCATTATTGCGGGCTATATGATGCTACTGATGATGATCGTGATGCTGGTTGTGACGTTCTTTGTCAGTCAGCTGGCCATAGGACAGGTGGCAAAGCCACTGAAACAGCTTGCAGCCTCGGCAGACCAGATGGCAGGGGGCCGCTTTGATGCCGTGTTGCCTGCCATGAAAAGTCACGACGAGATACACCTGTTACGCGACTCGTTTGAGAATATGCAGCATTCGCTGACTTCCTATGTCGAGGAACTGAAACGGACGACGGCTGCCAAGGCTTCGATGGAGAGTGAACTGAAGATTGCCCACAACATCCAGATGGCCATGCTTCCCAAGACGTTCCCCGCCTATCCCGAACGCCAGGATGTTGACATCTACGGGCAGGTGATGCCCGCAAAGGCTGTGGGAGGCGACTTGTACGATTTCTTCATACGCGACGAGAAACTATTCTTCTACATCGGCGATGTGTCTGGCAAGGGTGTGCCAGCCTCGTTGTTTATGGCTGTGACCTGTTCGCTGATGCATAACATCTCAACTTATACGCAGGATGCCGACCAGATTATGCAGGCGTTGAACAATGCTGTCAGCAGTCGCAACGATACGGTGATGTTTGTCACCTTCTTCTTGGGTGTACTCGATCTGAAGTCTGGCTCTCTGAGCTATGCCAATGGTGGTCATAATCCTCCTTTGCTGCTGACTGGGGACGATGCTGAGGAACTGTCATGTGATGCGAATGTCCCTGTGGGTGTCATGGAGGGTTGGGAATTTACTGTCCAGCAGTTGCAGCTGAAGCCCGGTGACACGCTGTTCCTCTATACCGATGGTCTTAACGAGGCGGAGGACTGTGACTACCAGCAGTTCGGCATGGACAGAATCAAGGCCACCATTCGTCAAGTCTGCAACGACAAAACCTCGCAGCAGGGTGTGGACTCCCAAATGCTTGTCAGCGCCATGACAGATGCCGTAAAGCGCTTTGCTGGCGATGCTGAGCAGAGCGATGATCTGACGATGCTGGCGATAGGGTACAATGGAAATGAAAATGATAACGATAACCAAACGACAACAGGACAATGATTGAGCAAGGCAATTTCTTTTTTATGTATGTCTTTATGACGGTAGTTGTATTGGTGGTAGTTTCTATCATTATACCTCTAGCCGGATTCTTCATGAAGAAGTGGAAGGGGCTGGCCTTGGGCTGTGTGCTGCAGCCGCTGTTTTGCGTAATAGTGACGGCGTTGACCATTTTCGGTGGAGTATTACTATGGCAATACGACTTGAAAAGGCATGAAAACGGAACTATGGTGGTGCTCAAGAAGGTTATCGACAACGCCCCTAAGGACAGTAATGTCAATACCTGGTACATTCAGGATAATGGGGAATGCTTATGCGACTTCGGCGATTCAGATTACACCGGACTGGCGTTTATCCTCTATGGCAGTATGCGTTTCTACGATGTTATCCCGATGGACTCCTTCCGCATCTGTGTTGATGACCATGTTACCGTGAGGTTTGACCTGGCGCGTCATGTGGCAACGGCCAGCGAATATGACAAGCCGCTAAAGGTGGATACCGTTGACTGGGAAAAGGTTTCGCGCTATTTTGAAAACGCTCCGATAGAAAAGAGGAAGTAAGAGTAATACTTTTAATTTCCTCTTACTTCCTCTTACTTCTTCTTACTTCCTAAATATTAATAGTTCTCTGCCTTTACCTGGAAATAGGCCTGCGGGTGGTCGCATACGGGACATACATCGGGAGCCTTCTTGCCGATGACGATGTGGCCGCAGTTGGCACATTGCCAGATGACGTCACCGTCCTTCGAGAATACACGCTCCTTTCTGACATTGTCCAGCAGTTTACGGTAACGCTCCTCATGGGCCTTCTCAATGGCTGCCACACCCTCGAACTTCTCGGCTATCTCAGTGAAACCCTCCTCGCGTGCCTCACGCGCCATGCGGGCATACATGTCTGTCCACTCGAAGTTCTCGCCGCCGGCAGCTGCTTCCAGGTTGCTTGCGGTGTCTTTAATGGCACCGCCTTCCAGAAGCTTGAACCACATCTTGGCATGCTCCTTCTCGTTGGCTGCCGTTTCCTCGAAGATGGCTGCTATCTGTACGTAGCCGTCCTTCTTGGCCTTCGATGCCCAGTAGCTGTACTTGTTACGGGCCATTGACTCACCTGCAAATGCTTCCTGCAGGTTCTTCTCGGTTTTTGTTCCTTTCAGTTCTTTCATAATCGTATTTGCTTTTTCGTTACTAAATCTTATCCGCTGACAAAGATAGTAAGAAAACGATAAATCACCAAATATTATTCCGTTAAAAAATGTAGGGTAGTTCATTTATGGACTTTTCCTTACTGAAACTCTCGGTTTGAGTAGGAGAAACTACCAGTCCTCCTTACTCAAATAAATACCTAATAATGATGATTTCGTATTTCAGGAAAAATTAGTAACTTTGCCCCATCAAACTAAACAATACTATATGAAGAAGATGAAGATTTATGAAGCAGGCGACATGATGATTACGCTCATCAAGGATAACTACAACCTCCTGCAGTCGCTTGGCTCGTTCGGCATCAACTTGGGGTTTGGCGACAAGACCGTACGACAAACCTGTGAGGATAATGACGTGGATACTTACACTTTCCTGTCGGTGGTGAACTTCACCATTAATGGGTATTACGATGAAGAAGACAATGAGCGTATCGATGTGCCTACACTGATGCATTATCTGGAGGCCAGCCATACGTATTACCTGGACTTCCAACTGCCCTTCATACGCAGGGAACTGGAAGAGAGCCTGGATGTCAGCGACAGGCTTGGACGACTCATTCTGAAGTTCTACGATGAGTATGCACAGGAGATACGGCGCCACATGAAGTATGAGGAGAAGACGCTGTTCCCCTATGTGAGTGGATTGCTGGATGGCAGGTTGGACGATAACTATAGTATTGAGACGTTTTCCAAGCACCATGAGAGTGCTGACCAGAAACTGCGTGAGCTGAAACTGATGATTATCAAGTATCTGCCTGCTAATGCTCAGTTGAATAACCAGTTGACGGCCACGCTCTACGACATCTACAACAACGAGGAGTGGCTTAGGTTGCATGCCGAGGTGGAAGACAATATCTTCGTTCCTGCTATACGCCGCCTGGAACAGTTGGCGAGGCAACAGGACGTGACGAAGAATATTTCGGAAATGGTGATGAAAGGGAGTGAAAGTAACGAAACGTTGAGTGAACGGGAGAAGGACGTTATCATAGGCGTGGTACAGGGACTGCAGAACAAGGAGATTGCTGACCGTCTATGCATCTCGGTCAATACGGTTATCACGCATCGTCGGAATATTGCACGAAAGCTACAGATACATTCTCCAGCCGGATTGACCATCTATGCTATTGTCAATGGATTGGTTGATATATCTGCAGTAAAACTTTAAACTGTTACTTAAATCTTATTGATATCTACATAGCCGTGCATAACGGCATAGATGGTAAGGGCGGAAACGCTCTTGACACCCAGTTTGTCCATGATGTTGCGGCGGTGAGTGATGACGGTTGCAAGTGCTATGTTGAGGCGGTCGGCTATCTCTTTGTTGATATAGCCTTGGACAATTAGTGTCATTACCTCCACTTCACGGTCGGTAAGTGGTGGGTTGAACTGTGAGTTTTGAGGTGAGAGTGACGGGGGCAGGTTATGGCCTCCGGCATGTCCCTGCTGCGCAAGGGCAAGCAGTTGGTGGATGAATGCCGGTTCGGGCTGGTTGGTGCAGAGTGTGTGGTAAGTAGCGAGCGACTCATGATGCGGGGTGAGTACAATGGTCTTTCGCCGATGTTCAGAAAACCAGGTATTTTGTTCCAACACAATGTCCATAGCTACGAAATAGTGGAAGTAGCGTTCCGTATCCGTGGCAAGGAAGGTGCTGAAAGAGCCAAAGGTGTCTATCGTCATGGTGGGCATGGCGTTTTGCAGCAACTGCTGGAGACCAATGGCTGCCAGCGTGTTGGCATCAATAATGGCGATGCTAGGACACGGTGGGTGTGGCATGTC
>JAEEGG010008065.1_pt1 | contig 24025 bp, 15 predicted proteins | sample 9134161 | NCBI WGS metagenome assembly JAEEGG01 (sample SAMN16246543, study PRJNA631951) | gut metagenome | biome: gut microbiome; feature: rumen; material: CR-attached | host: Bos | place: Iran: Karaj | collected 2018-10
GTTCAGATACCATTTAGAACCGTTGGCCAATGAATAGACACACAGACGGTTGAGGTCGGCCTCATAGCCATCGCGAGCCATCGACTGCCAGGCGATATACTGTCCGTCAGGCGAGAATTGCGGGTTCTGGTCGTAGCCAGGATTCTCGTTGGCGGTATTCTTGTTGACAGCCTGATGGGCCTTTGTCTTTGAGGGGTCGCTCTGAGGTGCCACGTAGCCTTCGGGCTTACAAAGATTCTTGGTCTCGCGCGTACTTATATTATATAAATAGATGTCAGAGTCGGTAGAAGTGGCATAGTCAGTACCCTTCTTTTTACGACAAGTGTAGGCAATGGTCTTGGAATCAGGACTCCATGCCAACTGCTCAATACCACCGAAGGGCTCCATGGGGCATTCGTAGGGTTCGCCATTCAGGATGTCGGTACCGTTCTTTGCGATGGTCAAACCATTGCCTACGCTATAAACAAACGGGTGCTGGATGGATTCCACGTAGTGGTCCCAATGGCGATACATCAGGTCGGTGACACGACGACCAGTGGCTTTGGACAGGTCGTCTGGATTCTTCTTGATAATCTCGTTGAAGTCGATGCTCTTGATGATGATAACCTTCGTGCGGTCTGGTGAGAACTTAAAGCCCTCAACCTTGCCATCGGTCTTCGAGAGCTGCTTGCGCTCGCTGCCGTCAGCCTTCATGCTCCAAATTTCACCGCCAGTGATAAAGGCGATGGTCTCGTTGTCGAGCCATGTAGGGTCGGTCTCGCTTTTTCCGGCTGCTGAACCACTGGACGCGCTTAATTGGCGCTGTTCGCTGCCATCGGCATTCATCACGCAGATGACTTGGCGGCTCTTGTTGGCTTTCACGCTGTAGTAGCCCACCTGATACACCACTTTCTGACCGTCAGGTGATGCCTCCACACCACCGATGCGTCCCATAGCCCAAAGGGCCTCAGGTGTCATCATACGGCTTTTCAGCTTGATATTCTGTTTACCTATCACGTTGTTGTCTGCTGCATTTGCATTGCCCAGCACCATCAGTGCCAGCATAGCGATGGTTAGTATTCTTTTCATGTTTCACTGATCATTTATCACTTCTTTTTGAGGGGGTCACAAGTCAGACCGCATCCCAGCTTCTTGAATATCTTACGGTCAACCTCGCTGAGCATGACAGTGCTATGAACCTGACAACCGCGCAGCTTTGGCAATTGCTCTAAGGCACGGCGACAACGCTCGTCACTCTCGCTGAGTACGCTGAGTGCTACCAGCACCTCGTCGGTATGCAAGCGGGGATTGCGGGCACCCAGATATTCGGTCTTTGTCTTTTGAACAGGTTCTATCAGGCTTTGGGGTATCAGTTTGGCCTCATGCTCGATACCGGCCAGATGCTTGGTGGCATTGAGCAAGAGTGCTGCCGAACAGCCGAGTAGGGGAGAACTCTTGGCAGTAATGATAGTGCCATCCTCCAGTTCCATAGCCGATGAAGTATGGCCTGACAGTTCCTGTTTAGCCTGTGCGGCCACTGTTACGCGACGATAGGCAGTCGTAATCTTGGCCTGACTGAAGAGCATCAGTATCTTGTTGATTTCGCGTTCATTATCGATACCGTCAGCCATTTTGTTGGTAGCATCATAGTAACGGCGGATAATCTCGTCGCGGCTGGCATTACAGCACACCTCATCGTCCGAGATGCAGAAGCCCACCATATTAACGCCCATGTCCGTCGGACTCTTATAGGGATTCTCGCCGTAGATGCCCTCGAATAAGGCATTCAACACGGGGAATATCTCGATGTCGCGATTATAATTGATAGCAGTCTTATCGTAGGCCTCCAAATGGAACGGGTCAATCATGTTCACATCGTTCAAGTCAGCAGTAGCAGCCTCGTAAGCGATGTTGACGGGATGCTTCAAAGGCAGGTTCCATACGGGGAATGTCTCGAATTTGGCATAACCTGCGCGAATGCCACGCTTGTTTTCATTATACAGCTGACTGAGGCAGACCGCCATCTTGCCAGAACCAGGACCTGGAGCAGTCACAACAACCAACTCACGTGTTGTCTCCACATAGTCGTTCTTGCCAAAACCTTCGTCGCTGGCTATCAGTTCTACGTTATGGGGATAACCGTCGATAAGATAGTGAACATACGACTTGATGCCCATACGCTCCAGGCGATGCCGGAATTGGTCGGCAGCATTCTGACCATTGTAATGCGTAATGACTACTGAACCCACCATGAAGTCACGGTTTTGGAACTCTTCGCGCAGGCGCAGCACGTCCTCATCGTAGGTAATACCGAGGTCGGCTCGTACCTTGTTCTTTTCAATGTCCTCTGCCGAGACGACGATGACAATCTCCAACTGGTCGCGCAGCTGTGCCAGCATTCTGAGTTTTGAGTCGGGCTTGAAACCAGGCAGCACGCGCGAGGCATGATGGTCGTCGAACAGTTTGCCACCTAACTCCAGATACAGTTTGCCGTCGAACTTTGCTATCCTCTCGCGGATATGCTCTGACTGTATCTTCAGATATTTCTCGTTATCAAAACCAATCTTCATCTTTACATTTACTGAATTTGCAGATTTACCATTTACTATTTAGCGTCTGTTGCGCTGTTGTTCGCGCATGGCGTCAGCTTGTTTCTGCATAGCCTCTAAGCGGGCAGCCAGACCTGATGTCTTCTTGGGGTTATTCTTGTTGGCCTGATAGTTGGCTTCAAGAATGGCCAGCAGCTTCTCGTCGTTGGTAGTCTTGCGCAATGTCCACATGATAGCTGCCGACATGAAGAGCGAGATGAAGTAGTAGAAGTTCAGACCGCTGGAGTAGTCGTTGAAGATGAAGAAGAACATCAACGGCATGATATACATCATCCACTGCATCATCTTCATCTGCTCAGCCTGCTGACCTACCATCTGGTCTTTCTGCTGGCGCATGGAAATCCATGTGTAGATAAGCTGAGCAGCACAGAACAGAATACAGGTCAGCGACAGGTGGTCGCCAATACCCCAGATATTTGTGCCCCATTCCACGATAGGATCGTAGGTTGATAGGTCGTCCATCCACAGGAACGATTCGCCACGCAACTGGATGGCATTAGGTACGAAGAAGAACATAGCCAGCCAGATAGGCATCTGGATGAGCATGGGCAGACAGCCAGACAGCGGACTGACACCATACTTCGAGTAGAGCGACATCATCTCCTGCTGTTTCTTCATCTGGTCCTCAGGCTTGTCGTACTGCTTGGTTGCCTCTTCGAACTTGGGTTTCAACACGCGCATCTTAGCACTTGACATATAGCTCTTTTTGACCATTGGGAAAGTGATGACCTTCAGCAGAATGGTAATCAGAATAAGCACGATGCCCATATTGAAGCCAAAGCCTGTCAGCCAGTCGAAGACATACAGGGTGAACCAGCGGTTAATCCAGCGCAACAGCCACCAGCCAAGGTCAACTAACTGCTCCAGATCGAGATCCTTGCCAAAAGCACTCTGCTCTTCTACGTCCTTAATCAGACGGAAGTCATTGGGGCCGATGTACATCTCGAATTCAGAAGCGTTCTTACCCGTTGGGTCGAAAGCGGTCTTCAGTTTGGCATCGAAATACTTCAGGTAGCCAGACCCTTTTTCATCCATCGTGTTGGAAAGCTCTGCACCTGTGGCAAAGTTATCCTTTGCAATAAGGGCAACACTGAAGAACTGGTTACGGAAAGCCACCCAGTCAGTGGGTTCCTCAGTCTTTTCCTGATTGTCACCACTCTCAGAGAGTTTATCGGTACCACCACTGACCTCTTTATAATAGATAGAGGTGTAACGGTTCTCGAACGAGTAGCCCTTCTCCTGCTGACGGCAGTGGTCAGTCCACTCAATCTCCATTTCCTTGTATGATGGCGGGAAGACGTTTGCCAGTCCTTTGGTTTCGAATGTAAGACTCAGCAGATAGTCCTTGCCCAAACGGTATTTCAAGGCTATTTCGCCACCATTCTGTGCCTGGGCCTTCATGGTGACGGTTGAGTCCGTCTGTTCTGATGGTGTGAAGAACAGGTCGGCTGTGACAATGTTCTCCTGTTTGCCAGCCAACATGAAGTTCAGGTTCTGGTCAGCCTTGTCGAAGAGTGTCACATCGTTCGCCCCATCAATGCTCTTGAAGTTTTTGATGACAGCTTTGCGGATGACGCCACCCTTTGTGTCGAGTGTCAGCTGCAACTTGTCGTTCTTCAGCACAACCTGCTGTGAAGTACCAGTCAGGGCTGAACGGAAGAGGGCGGTTGTGTCGACAGCAGAACTGTCGACCACGTTGTCTTGTGTTTTTGCCGCCTGAGCAGCAGCCTCTTTCTGGGCCTTTTCGGCCTGTTCCTTCATGACAGCTTCAATAGAATCTTGTTTCTTGGCGGCTTCTATCTGCTCGGCAGAGGGCTGGTTCCACCAGCTGAATCCTATCAGCACAAGGGCTATCAGGACGAAGCCAATAATGGTGTCTTTATTCATTGCTTTCTTTATATTTTTACATTTTAAGCTGCAAAGGTACGAAAATATTTTTAGTTATAAGTATAGAATTAGGATTTTTTTCGTATCTTTGCACCCAATTATGAAGTACAAGTACATATTTATATTATTAGCAGCTTTGCTGATGACAATAGATGCATCAGCTCAGCGCAAGAGCAAAAAGAGTTCCAAACAATCTGCCATACAGAAAGCTGAAATGGATCAGATGGTTACAAACTATAACGATTCATTGTTAGTGTTGCGCCAAAAACTTGACTCTATACAGCGTGTCAACGACTCGTTACGTGCTGAGGTGTCGGATGGCCGTTACTTCCGTTTGTTTGTCCCCACCACTTTCTACCATTCTGGTGCCAATAAGTCGCTGTCGCTGATGCCAAATACCGGTGATGAGGTGACGGATGCTGTTGATATGGCTATGATGTCACTATATATGCGTCGTCCTGACTTGGTCAAGAATAATGAGAGCCGTCTGCGTGAGGTTGGTTCCTTGCGTGAAGATGTCTATCAAGAAATGACCCAGCAAGTCGATTTGACAGAGAAAGTAGCGCCCGTTCCTGAGGAGCCGGAGGTAGTTCCTGTGGGATTGGTCGTTGTCAAGCCAAACTTCTGGAAATTCAAGGCTGACGGTTATTTGCAGTTCCTCCAGAACTATGTGTCAGGCAACTGGTACAAGGGTGGTGAAAGTAACTATTCGGCCGTTGGTGCATTGACACTTGACTTGAACTATAATGATAAAGACCGTATCACCTTTGAAAACAAGCTTGAAATGAAACTGGGATTCCAGACATCCCGCACTGATACGGTGCATAAGTTCAAGACCAACAACGACCTGCTGCGTTTTACCAGTAAGTTAGGCCTTCAGGCACACAAGCGTTGGTACTATACGCTGCAATTGCTGACCTATACGCAGTTTGCCCGTGGTTATAAGGCCAATGACGAGTTTGTTTATTCTGACTTCTTCTCGCCGTTTAAGTTGAATGTCGGTATCGGTATGGAGTATAAGGTCGAGGCTCTGAATAAAAAATTAACGGGTAGCCTTAACTTCCTGCCCCTCTCTTTCAACTTTACTTATGTAGGTCGAAAAGCACTGACTTCTCGCAATGGTATTACTGGCGACCATCATACCTTGGAGGATTTTGGTTCACAGTTTACTGCCAATCTGCAGTGGAAACTGACGGATCAGGTGACGTGGAAGACGCGCTTCTATGCCAATACCTCCTACCATAGTGCTCTGGTTGAGTGGGAGAACCAGTTCCAGCTGCAGATATCAAAGTATATCTCAGCCAACCTCTTCCTCTATCCTCGTTTCGACGATACAAACGTGTATGATGATGAATTAGGATACTTCCAGTTCCAGGAGTATAGCTCGCTCGGCATCAGTTATACATTCTAACATAAAAAAGCACTGCCCTTCTGAGAGCAGTGCTTTTATTTTACTTCTTACTTCTTACCTCTTACCTTATTTCGCTTCTGTCATGTCGCCCTCAATATAGAGGCGAGTCATCTCGACAGCTCCATTAGTGCGAACGGTAATAGACTTCTTGAAATGTCCAGGAAACTTGCCTGCGCCATTGTAGGTTACCTTGATTTCACCCTTCTCACCTGGTTTGATAGGTGTCTTGGTGTACGAAGGTACTGTGCAGCCACATGTGGCAATAGCTTGATTGATAACTAAGTCCTGTTCGCCTACATTGGTAAATCCGAAGCTACAGGTTACCTTTGAATCCTTCTCTGAGAAAGTGCCGAAATTGTGTGATACCTTATCGAACTTGATTTCAGCAGGTTTCAACTCACTTGTTGACGACTGTGCAAAGGTAGTAGAGATACCACCTACCAACATCAGTGCCATAACTATCATCTTTTTCATCATTGTCTTTACTTTTTAAAGTGAATAATCGCTGCAAAAGTAAGGCATTTTCCTCATACCTGTATCATTTGCACTGCGATTTTTAGTTAATTTAACTCACAGCAACTTCTGTTCAAAAACAGTTCTGACCAGTCCAACTGTGTTCTTGACGTCAAACTTTGCCAGTAAACGTTTGCGATACCAGTTGACGGTTTCAGTGCTCAGATTCAGCTCTTTGGCTATTTCTGGGTTGGTATGCCCATCGCAAATCAGGCGCAGAATATTCTTCTCCACTTCTGTCAGCGTTACGCTATTGGCCTTGCCTTTTTCCAAAATGTCAGTTACCTGTGTGGAAACATACTCCTTTCCCTGCCAAACGCTATTGATTGCTTCCAGCAGTTCCTCGCTCGATGAACTCTTCAGTACATACCCATGGGCCCCGCAGGCCATCATGCGCTGAATCATGGAGTATTCGTCATGAATGGTTATGGCAATGACCTTCACTTTGGGATATTCGTTGACAATTTGCTGGCAGAACGTAATACCATCGCCATCTGGCATTGAGATGTCAAGCAGCAGGACATCAGGCCGTCTGTTCTGAAGTGCCAGCCTGCAGGCTTCGAGGGTGGTAAAGGTATAGCTGACGTGTGCCTGTCCGCTTTGGTTGATAAGGTCGGATATGCCTTCGCACACCAGTTGATGGTCGTCAACTATATAAACATCGATTACATATTTTTTCATAATGGCAGTGTGATGTTGATGTCTGTTCCTTGTCCTTCTACCGAAGCAATATTGATGCTTCCGTGATAGGGCGTGATGCGTTCCCTGATGTTTTGCAGTCCCATACCTTCTTTGCTATCCTGCATGCCTTTTCCGTCATCGCTGACAGTCAGTGTCACTTGCTGAGACTCTTGCATCAGCTGGATGCTGATATGTTCGGCTTTAGCATGTTTGATGGCATTGTTTACTAGTTCATAGGCACAGCGATAGAGGACGATTTCCTTATCCTTATTTAATCGTACGTTGCCGATAACTTGGAATGTTGCACCTGGCACACTGATGGCGAAATCGTTAAGTGCTGCGCACAATCCGTTCTTCAGTAGCTCCTCAGGCATCAGATGGTGGGCGGTACGACGTAGTTCAGTGTGGATACTGTCGATAAGTGGTAACGATGGTTCGCCTTGTTCAGTCTTCATCCTCAGCAACGATAGCATACTGCCCAGTCCGTCATGTAGGTCGCGAGCCAGTATGCGGCGCTCGTTGGTCTCTGTTTCCAGAGCAACCTTAGCTGCCAACAATGCTTTCTTACGACGTTGAATAATGATCAGCAACCAATAACCAATACCCATTGCTACCATTAGAGCTGCCGCTAGTGCTAACAACCACATGTGTTGACGGCGTTCGTTGGCCAACTGTATGATTTGTGCCTCCTTTTTTTCAGTCTCGTAGAGCACTTCCATCTGCGAGAGTCCTGACTGATAGTGGTCTGTGGCATAGCGGGTCATTACCTCGTACATCTTGTTTATATATAGGCAGGCCTTGTCTTTCTGTCCTAATTGTGTGTAGATTTCAGCTAACAGACGGTAGCAACTGGCATCAGCACTGGTTGCCAGCGAGTCCGGGCGTATGGTACACAGCGCATAGTCAAGGGCTTGCTGCCATTTCTGTTCAGCCATAGCCACTTCACAGGCAGCGGCATAGACGTCGCTTTTATCCTCAAACGTGAGACTGTCAGTCAGGGAGAGTGCTTCCTTGGCAAAAGCCTTGGCCGCTGCGATACTTTGATGCCCTTCCATCAGGTTCAAACGTGTCATGGATGCCAGTATTACAGGATAATCCTCTATCTCTTCTGTACGGTGGGCGTGATAGTAGGCGTAGCAGAGTTCAGCCATTTTTCGGGCTTTTTCATAGCTGTCCTGTCTTACATAGAGGCGTAACAATCCTTTGCGGGCTATTGCCATCATTAGCGAGTCGCCTGATGCCGTTCCCTTTTCTACAGCCTTCAGGTAGTTTCGTTCCGCTTCCTGCATATTGCCCATCGTAAAGTAGAGTTCACCGATATTATGATAGAGGATGGTCTGACTCTCCAACCAGTTGTATTTCTCGAATATAGGCAATGCTAACTGGTAGTAGTGGATGGCTAAGTGGTGCTTGTCCTGAATATTATAGTCGTTTCCGATGGCACCATAGGTGCACGAGCGGGCATCGTCAATGTCTTTCTGCGTATAGCGGCCCGATAGTTCCATCGTGTCTACGACTGCCAGTGCCCATTTGAACAAGCGGATGGCCTCGTCGTGCTCTTCATGGGCATAGTGCATCTGCGCAAAGAAGCGTAGTATATTCTGTCTCACGTTCAAGCCGTTGCGCTCGTAGCTTAGAGCCAATGCCTTATGTCCATAGTCGCTGGCTTTCTGAGCGTCGTAGGGCAACCAGCCTCGCATCAGGTTGTCGTAGGCTCTCAGAAGGTCATCGCCTTTGGGTGGGTTCTTACTCTTCAGCAGTGCCTCCAATGAATCGACTTTTGCATTGCGATGGTCGTTGTAGGCTCTGGCAGTAAGACTGACAATCAGACAAATAATGAGAATCTTTATTTTCATAACAACTGCAAAGATATACAAATTATTTCAATAATAACTATTTAACATCAAAAATCACACCTCTTTATTTGTCAGTTACCACCCAAATGGGTGGAATTTTGGCTTGTTTCATGTAATTTAAGGCCATAGTTTGCTGTTCAGTCGTAATAATATGCTTAACTTTGGAGAAAAGTTTTAAACGAAATTAATAACATAAATTCTAAGACAATGAATATGAAAAAACTCTTTTTAATGATTGTGGCAATTGTTGTTTTTGCCGCTACTGCTGATGCTCAGGGATTCCTGAAGAAGTTAAAGGACAAAGCTGTAGAGCGTGTTCAGAACAAGATTGAGAACAAGGTTGAGCGCGAAACCGACGATGCTATGGATGGTGTGCTTGATGGGAAGAAGAAAGAAAAGAGCGCAAGCAATTCAAATGCTCAGCGTGAGGTTTCTGACGATACTCCTGCTACAGCGCCTGTAGATGATACTCCTGCTACTGTGGCTCAGAGTCAAAAGAGCGACTTCAAACGTGGTAATAGTGTGCTTTTCGAGGACGACTTTGCTGGCGAGCAGATGGGTGAGTTCCCTTCGAAGTGGGATCCAGTGGACGGTAATGCTGAAACAGCCATGGTGAATGGCAAGAAGTATTTGAACTTTAATACAGGTTACGACCGAGTGCAGCCCATGATGAAGAATATGGACTCGTATCTGCCTGATGTTTTCACCCTTGAATGGGACGTGTTTATCAGCAAGAGTGAAGAAGACGGGCAATCGATAGTTATGCCAGAATTCTTTATGTCCGATGATAGTCCGGTAGGACATATCGAGTTTACTTTCCGCTCGTGGGATTTTGGCGCTTGGTTGCAATGGGGATTCAAGAAACCCAATAATGATGATATAGGTGGTGCTAATATGGATGGTATAGTCCCGTTGTTGAAGAAAGGCCAGTGGAATCATTTTGCCGTTTCTTTCAATAAGCGCGCTATTAAGTTCTATATCAACGATGTACGTCTGATCAATCTTCCCAATGTTGCAGCACCTGCCAAACTGAAGTTCTTTGCCAATGGCGATTACAAATATCGTGGTTTTGGTCACGTGATTCTTGCCAAGGGTGGGGTCGACCTCTATGAGCGTACGACTACTGACCTTAGTGCTGTGGAGAAAGCTATTGCGGAGACTGGTAAGTTCGTGACTAACAATATTTTATTCGAGACGGGTAAGGCAACGCTGAAGCCTGAGTCGATGTCTGAGATTCAGAAGGTTGCCGACTATATGAAGAAGAATCCGCGTGTTCGTTTCGAAGTACAGGGACATACTGACAATCAGGGCTCCGACAAGATTAACGATCCGCTGTCGCAGCAGCGTGCTGAGGCTGTCGTGAAGGCTCTCGCCTCTTTAGGTTGCGACGAGTTCAATCTCCGTGCAGTCGGTAAGGGAAGTCATGAGCCCGTTGCTGATAACAAGACAGAAGCTGGACGCGCCAAGAACCGCCGCGTCGAGTTTATCAAGAAATAAAGACCTATGACAAGACGTATCAATAACTTGCTGCTGATGCTGCTTATGTTAGTAGTCAGCAACACAGCCTATGCGTTGGATGACAACGAAAGGGCCATTTTGCAACGAGTGGGCATCAGTGCCGATGACCGGGCCCTTTATATCAATGACGAGGGACATATTTATTCTGTCGACCTGTCGTCTCGTGGATTGAAGACAATTCCCTTCCCATTGTTTGAATTGCCCTATGTGGTGGATATCAACTTCAGCAGCAATCCCTTTAATGGCGATATTGGTGCATTAGCTTCAGCTTATTTGCAGAGTAATCCCACCATCAGTCCTGTTCTCAACGTGCTGAGCATTGAGAATTGCGGACTGACGGGTAATATCGGTCCATTGGCAGGAGCACTGTCGCAGATAGATTATCTTTATGCCTGCGATAATAGCATCACAGACATCAGTCCTATACCCGACGGTATGAAGTGTATCGTACGGTTGGACATGCAGCAGTATGATCTGACCGTTGACTTCACACCAGGCGTCACGACATCTGAGAGTCTGCGCAGCCAACTGCCTCGTGCTGCCTTATACGACTCGTGGAATTATGATTTCCGCACGTGGTTTGCTATCGAATGCTATCCTGGCGGTGAATACAATTTCAGAATTGATGTAGGCGAGGGCTTCGGTTATTGGATAGACGACCAAGTCCGATTGGTGAATGGCGACACCTTCAATGCAGAGGCCGTTAACGGCAAGTTCCGCCTGACGCTGCATTTCCAAGAAGGTGATGTCAACTTGAGTGGAGCCATCGATGAGGCAGATGTGCAGGAGACCGTCGACTACCTTCTCGCAAATAACACCGCCTATGCCTATAACGCGACAGCTGGTGACGTGAATCATGACGGCTCAGTCAATGTGCTCGATCTTGTAGCCTTGCAGCATCGTGTAGCTGGAACTACACCCGCTTCTACCACCGTGGGGCAGAACATACTGACCATCCACGACTTGAAAATGCCGCACAACGAGGCTTTGCTGCCTTATGAGCTGACTAACAGCAATGACATCGCTGCTCTGCAGTTCGACCTGACGCTACCTGCTGGTCTCAGCCATTGGAGCAACAATATTGAGCCTACTGAACGTACGGAAAGTGATGAATGCGCGGTGTGTACTAACTATCTTGGTACTGACAACGACATGGAAACCTACCGCATCCTTATCTTTTCGCCCACGGGTCGCAATCTCCCTGCTGGCGATGGGCCTGTGGCTCAGATGCGATTAGGAAAAGACGATGATTGGACACTTGACTTCGGCAGTCTGAAAATAGACAACGCCATTCTCTCGTCATCAGACAGTCGTAATGTGCTGACGCAGGCTACGGCTGGCACTATTGATTTCACCCATCTGCCCCAGTTAGCTGTGTCGGCCTCGAAGACAGAGATGACGGAGGGTGAGAGCGTAGAGTTGACCGTGACGTTGCCTGAAGCTACAGCTCAACCTTTGGAGGTGACGCTACAGAGTGAGGATGCCACCCGTTTTGCCTTTACCTCGAAGCAGGTCATTGCTGCTGGTGGAACATCGACAACCTTTACTGTGACAGCCATTGAGGATGACATCCCTCTGCTTGATATTGCCAACCTCTTCACCGTATCAGCTCCCGATTGTGACCCTGCGGAGGTCATCATACTGTTGAAAGACAACGATATGCCGATGCTACAGCTGACCATAGAACCTGCCGAGATTAACGAACTCGATGGCGACGGTGCAGCCACAGCAACTTTGCGTCGTGTCAGCAATATCGACAAAAAGGTCATCGTTGAACTGAGCGACAACTCTGGTGGACTTCTGACTTATCAACAGGATCGTATTGTGATGGATGCTGGCGTAGAGGAGATGACCTTCCATTTAGGTGCTAACGACAATGATGTCATCGACGGTGACACTACCTACACGCTGACAGCAGCCATCTATGTGGCTTCGTGCCAATGCTCTGTCAGCAATACACAGTCGGCTGGTTTTGTACAGGCGCAGTTGCGTGTGCTCGACGACGACGGTCCTAATGGACATCGTCCTACCCGTGAGGCTCCTGATGCCATTGTGACTGGCATCAAGTGCAACACCAACGAGGCTGAGGTGGGTAGTAAGGTGACATTGACAGCCACCATTAAGAATCAGGGAACTGCGGCCTTAGGCATTGTACCTGTCACGTTCTATAACGCCAAGACTGGCGACAAGGCGGGAACGATGATGAGCTATGGCAGTCAGGCAGCGGGTGCCTCTCAGGACATCGTGTGCAACGTTTGGTTAACATCAGTCGGTCAGCAGCGCTTCTATGCGGTGGTCAACGAAGAAGAGACCGTCAGCGAGTTGCGCTATGCCAACAATACCTCTGCGGAAATCATTGTTAAGTCGAAGGCACCTTATACAGCAGCTCTTGATACCGATGCAAAAGTATATAATAAAGGTAATAAGGTAACATTCAGCGGACAGTTGAGTGGACCTACGGATAAGATACAATACACGCCTGTTGACATCTACATCATCAACGATGGTGTTCGTGAGGTACAGACAGTTCGTACCAACGAACATGGTCTCTTTACCTACGAGTGGACACCCTATGCTTTGCAGTCTGGTCGTTTCACGGCAGGTGCCTGCTATCCTGGCGACGAAACCGAAGAGGCTATGGTCACCTTCGACGTCTATGGTCTGCGTCGTGCCGACAACAGTCCTATATCCTATCAGGTAACTATCGACGAGCCCTACAAGGGTAACATCATGTTGGAGAATCCTGGCGTTCTGCCGTTGACGGCCGTTCGTGCTGCTGTCGTCTCTGCACCTCAAGGCTGTAAGGCTGAAGTCAGCATTCCTAACTATATCGATGCTGATGCCAAGGTTCCTTTGCAACTGACCATAACAGGTACACAGCCCTCGCCCGAGAAGAGGTGGGAGCGCATCGAAATCGTAGTAGCTACCAACGAGGGAGTCGAACTGCCGCTTATTCTGAATTACTATGCCCAGTATGCTCAGGGACACCTGAAGACCAATGAGCCTGAGATACGCACAACGATGTTCAAGGACAGGCCACGCGATTATCCGCTGTTGCTCACCAATCAGGGCAAGGGACATACGGGTAAACTCACTCTTTCATTACCTAAGTGCATCACCAGTCCAATGGGCACAACACTTTCTGGTCTGGCACCTGGCGACAGCGTCATGTTGCCCTTGCGCTTTGTGCCTATTGAGGGCATGCAGCTGAACGTGCCTTTGGAAGGTATGTTCAGCATTGACTGTGAACATGGTGTTGGTCTGACCATGAACTTTGCCGTCACACCCGTATCACAGGAGAAAGGCATTCTGCACGTTGATGTGACGGATGAGTTTACCTACTATACCGATGATAAGCCACATGTGGCTGGTGCTCAGGTGGTATTGCGTAATCCTTCTACGCTGACGTTGGTAGCCCAGGGTGTTACCGACGAACACGGCATCTTCTCGGCAGAACTGCCAGAGGGCTGTTATCAGCTGAACGTTGCTGCCGACAAGCATAACAGTTACCAAAATCTTGTAGTCGTTGACCCGGGCCTGACCACTGAGAGGAAGGTGTTCTTGCAGTATGAGTCTGTGAAGGTATCGTGGACGGTGGAGGAAGGCGAGATAGAGGACGAATACAAGATTGTGACCACCGTTGACTATGAAACCCGTGTTCCTGCCCCTGTGGTGCTGATGCATGTTGTACCTGAGCAGTTGGGACTGAGCACGATGGAGCCTGGCGATACTATTCTCTATCATACCGTCGTAACAAATGTCGGTCTGATTGCTGCCCTCAATTGGGGCGTTGGCTTCCCTTCTGAAGAAGCCTTTACATTCAAACCGTTAGAGCCCCATCAGGGCAAAGACATCCAACCAGGACAAAGCGTTGATATTCCTGTCATCGTGATACGCAACCCCATTCCGCAACCTGGCAGTGGCGACGACTCTGGCAACGATGATGACGGCAAGCATGGTAATGACGGCAGCGTGATACCCTGTGGCATGAGTCAGACGTTAGGCTATGAATATGAATGTAACGGTACGCAAGGTGGTGGTGCCAGTTGTACACTGATGGCTCTGAAGGGCTGTGGTTCTGAAGGCTCCTTCTCTGGTGGTCCTCCTATGGATGGTGGCCCCAGTTCTGGCGGTGGTGGCGGCAATGTGCTGCTGCCTACTGGTGATGGTGGCAGTGTTTCAGACTGTAATCCGCTGGTCATCGACTGGAAGAAGTTGGCCGACTGTGCCATCCAGTTCATACCGTATGTCGGTAGTATGAAGGGCGTTGTCGATTGTGCCGAAAATGTCCAAAAAAGTATTGATAATGACGGTAAGAAGATAGGCGTTGCTGTAGGCGACTGTGTGATGTCGGCTGTAGGTACGGCTTTCCCTGCGTTCGGTATGGCGTGGAACTACCTAAACTGTATTGCTTCGTTCTGCGGCTTTGACAATGCGGTAGATGGTATCTTCCATGTGCTCTTTGCCTCGAAGCGTAGGACGGCCTTTGCCCGTAGTGCTGACATTGAACCCAGCTACGTCACTTATTTCAAGGAGGTGGCAGGCATCATGCTCGATGAACAGTTGGCATACTACAATATGTGTCTCGAATACTTTGGCAATGGTGACTGGTTGACGAAGAAGGGTAATGTGGAGTTGGCACGCATCATGGAAGAAGTTGTGCCGGCTGTCGGTAATTACATGCTACAGGTGCCCGACATCCCAGACTATACGTATTTATTTGGCGATCCGGAAAGGCCGGTAAATCCTGATGGTCTGAAAGATCAGTGGATGACCAAGCATTTCTATGAGCGCATCAACAACACCACGAAATGGTTGCAGACTGGTGAGGAATCGGATAATATGATTCATGCCGACAAGATGATGGAGTATCTGAACAAGATGCGTGACGCTGAGTTTGAGGCAGGCCGTCGCAACTACTACAGTACAGCCGAGATGTTTGCTACGGAGGCCAACGCCTTCTTGGAGCGTCTCAGTGAGTCGAGCAGTGGTGTCTGTGCTACCGTCAAGTTGCAGATTGACCAGAAGATGACCCTGACACGACAGGCTTTCCATGGCACACTGACTATCGAGAATGGTTCCGAACATGCTGCTATGCAGGATGTGAAGCTTGCCCTTAATATCCACAGCGTGGACGGCAAGATTGCTACCGCCAAGGAGTTTGCCATCGATGTCGAGAAACTCAATGGCTTTGAGGGTGAACTGACCCTTGATGCCGGTTGGTCGTTGGCTGCTGGTGCTACAGGTACGGCTACCATCCTCTTCGTGCCTACGAAGTATGCGGCTCCTGTCCGTCCTGTCGACTATTCGTTTGGCGGCACGTTGTCGTATGTCGACGGCAATACTGGACTTCGTGTGACTCGTGAACTCTATCCTGTCACCCTGACTGTTAATCCGACGCCGGAACTCGATTTGACATACTTTATGCAGCGCGATATCTATGGCGACGACGCCATGACGGAAGATGTGGTAGAGCCGATGGTACCTGCTGAGTTTACTGTGCTCATTAATAACAAGGGCTATGGCGATGCTAACAATGTGAAGATGGTGACCGAGCAGCCCAAGATTATCGAGAACAAGAAGCAACTGCTCATTGACTTCGAAATACTCTCTTCGCAGCTCAACGGTCAGGACAAGGTGATGGCGATGGGAGAGAGCGTGGCTACTGAGTTCGGCACCATTCCTGCCCACTCGCAAAGCTATGCCACCTGGGAACTGCAGAGTACCTTGTTGGGACACTTCGTTAAATACAATATCGAGGCAACGCATGTGACGAGTCATAATAACCCCGACTTGTCGATTCTTGATCAGGTGACCATCCACGAACTCATCCACGGATTCACGCCTCTCAATGTTCAATCTTCAATGTTAAATGTTCAACGTGCATTCCTCTGCAACGATGAACTGGATCCTGACGACCAGCCTGATCAGGTGTACTTCAGCAATGCTACCCAGCAGCATGTGAGGATGGCTGCCGACATGCAGACGGCCAAGGTCAAGGAGGACAATGAGTTGCAATATACACTCACTGTACTGCCTACTGAACAGGGCTGGACCTATGGCATTGTCGAAGATCCTACGGAAGGTAGAAACCGTCTGGCTTCGGTGATGAGGATGAGTGACAAGGTGATGCTGCCTCTTGATAATGTATGGCAGACTGACCGAACACTGCGTGATGGTCATGAACCGCGCTATGAGGACTTACTGCACTTTATTGGTGAGGTTCCTGTCGATGGCGAGACCTACCTATTGACCTTCGAACCTGCTCCCGATGTGGTGTTGGCTGTCGAGGGCTATGAGGGCGTGGCTGAGGAAATCTCTGTGGTGACGACGCCTGTGCAGTCGCTGGTAGTGCGCTTTAACAAACCCATTGACGCTGCAACATTTACGACTGCCGATGTTACGCTGACCTGTCAGGGCAAGCACCTCAAGACGGATGCCATTGCCATCAGCAAGGTCGATGACACCAAGTTTACCCTCGACATTTCGAAACTGACACTCAGCGATGGCTATTATGTGTTGACTGTTCAGACGGCTGACATTACTGATGCTGAAGGCTTCAATGGACGAGTAGGGAAGCAGGCTGCCTGGATTCAGTTAACGGGTACTAGTATCGCCACCATGCCTCGTGGCGATGGTCGTGAAGGTCGCACCTACGACCTGAAGGGTTTGCCAATAGCAGGTAAGGGTCGTGGCATCATGGTTGTAAAAGGCAAGAAGGTTATCATTAAATAATAAAAAGGTATATGAAGAAAATTGTCATGATGATGGCGGCACTGCTTGTGCTCAGCACGGCAGACGCCAATGCCCAGGGATTCCTGAAGAAGCTGAAGCAGAAAGCTCAGCAGGCTGTTATGGGTAATCAGGTTGAAGAGAGTGAAGATGTTAGTAAGGAACCACAGGTAGAGAGCGATGAACCAGCTGACCCTTCTAATCTGGCTGTAGCGCAAGGTAGTGACATTGTGCCCAAACGCAAGACATCGACTATCACTTGGGATGGTACCGTGACACCCTCGTCGGCTTCAACGCCTGAAGCACTGATGAAGGAGTTGCCTCAGTTGCCTTCGGCTGAGAAGATGGCACGCAGCACCATGGAGGAGCGTGATGCCTACACCATGCAGATAGCTCGTGTCGTGGCTCGTGCCGAGCAGTTACAGAATGCTTCTAAGGACTGCTCTGATGCTGATATGGAGGCATTGCGTGAAAAGTGGGAACGTAAGATTCAGGATATGTTCGGTCTGACCAAAGAGGAGATGGCCATCTTGAATGACGAGAATGCTCCCGAGTCAAAGAAGGAACCCATCCAGCAGAAGGTCATGATGAAAATCATGGGTGGTGATGTGGATCAGGCTGAATTGAAGCGTTTCGAAAAGATGAGCGAGAAGGAGCAGGAGGCTTACATCAAGGCGCATCCTGAGTTTGTGCAGAAGATGCAGAAGATGGCTCAGAATGCTGGCAACTTTAGTCGTCAGATGAATCAGATGACAGCAGCCCTCAGTGGCTATGAGGCCAAGGTGGGTCAGTTGGCGCAGAACTTGGCGAAAGCTACTGAGCGTGAATTTAAGCATAGTTATGAAGGCATCGCTAAAAAATATAACAGCAAGTTACAGAAACTGTACGACCAGATATGCAGTACCGATGATGCTGCCAAGATTGATGCTCTTTATGAAGAGGCCGACAAGTTGCTCTATAATTATCGCTTGGAGGCTGCAAAAGAGTATCGTGCCTCATTGTTGCGACTGATTGCCGAGCACAAGAAGTTTGCTGCCGAATATGCCCGCTTAAGTCAGGAGGTTGTGAATAGTGGCGACCTGCCTGCATGTGCTATTGGACGTACTGATCTTAACAGCGTCATTGTAGTTGGTAATATTCTTGACGAGGCTTATAAGGAATTACCTGAATTGGAGGCTTCGCCAGTCTGCAAAGAGACGATCTATGAACTGCAGAATGGGTGGCGCTTCGGCTATTGGGAGTGTCGTGGCTACATTGGTGGTGTCAGCGACTTCAAGACGGCAGGAAGCAATTGGCCTCTCTTGGCACAAAATGATGAAACCAACGAATATGGTGTTGTGGAGAATGGTAAGTTCCGCAAGATTAGCGAGGACGAGTTGAAAGCCATCAACAAGAAAGCTGATGCTCGTCAGAAAAAAGGTGCTAACCTGGGCAAAAATCCGCCCTATGGTACATATAAGAGTCGTAGTGGAAAACGTACCGTCGAGTATTCAAAGACTGGTGAAGTTATCATCGATGGCATGACAACCTTTATTCCCTCAGCATTCACTGTCAATTCTGACAGTCTGGAGTGGATTATCTTTGATGGCGGCAAAATCGTGAAGTGTACGTATAAACTGTAAGATGGCTGATGTAAGAAGTCTGATGCTGTGGCTGCTGTTCTTCATGGGTAGCGCCACAGCATTCTCCATTAACTATCAAAAGGAGTTTGGTGATGACTGGACTCAAGCGGCAGCGTTTGTCAAGGAACATCACGGGGAATGGTGTCAGGAGTTCGAATTCTTTGGCGTAGATAGTCGTTTGGCTGAGGCGATAGTCTTTCCGGAACTCATCCGTTATTCCATGTGGCAGGACGAGATAGAGCGTGCTGCCGTCAATGGTCTTTATGTCACAAAGGGTAGGGAAGGAGCCGACTTCTCCATCGGTCGTTTCCAGATGAAACCGTCGTTTGCAGAAGAGGTGGAACAGGCATGGAACCGTTCGTCATTGTCAAAGGAATACGGCTTCGTATTTAATCTTCAGCAGAACAACGAGGCGCGTCGTTCGCGTATCCGTCGACTTAGCAACATGCAGGGTCAGTGTCGTTATCTGGCAATCTTTATCCGCTTGTTGCAACAGCGTCATCCCCAGTTGCAGCGGTTGACGATTAAAGAACAGATTCGTTTTTTAGCCACAGCCTATAACCGATCGTTTACTGCTTCTTACGAGCAAATTTGCAAGATGCAACGTGAGCGTCATTTTCATACAGATGTTATCAAAACACGTCGTACACGTCTTTATGTTTACGCCGATATTGCAGCGTGCTTTTTTAGCATAAAGTGAATTTATTCGTCATTGTTTGCTTGAATTACATATTTATTTTGTAATTTTGCAGTTCAAATTTGCAATATAAATATGAAAAATGTGTAGAAGTAAGTGAAATTTGCATCAGAAATGTTTTTTTTGCGAAAAAATTTGTTGGGTTGAGTAATTTTGTGTAATTTTGCACCCCGATGAATAAGATATTAAGCCAACCATTTGAAATTGTGATAAGAATTAGGAATTTCGCATTGATTGTTTTCATTGCAATAGCCGCTTATATTTTGACACTCACATGTTTTGAGGAACGTCATTCTGTACCAGTATACGATGATGAAACCGCAAGCGTGGCAGTTTCCGACACCACTTGTCTTACGGCAGACGCCCCGAATTCTGAAATGAGTTCGGCTTTAGAGCGTGCTGCCGTTCTCGAAAGAGTGCAGGACATTTACACACTGGTTAGAAATGAATATATAAATCATGGTAGTAATTACGAATATGAGTGGCTCGACAGAGCGTTCTGTACCAAGTCTTGGAACGATTTGCTGATGGCAGTCCGCTGTAAGGAGTCAGATACTGGCAGACTTTTCTTTGAAGTCGACCGTTGGTCCATGATGCGTGAGCAAAAAAGTTACGTATCCTTCGAAAATTTTAAGGTTGACGATGTCTGGTTTGATGGCAATCAGAAGCGTGCAGTCGTTTCTTTCAAGGTCTTTGATAATGAAATCTATACCCCAGCACGTGTTGAACTTGTCTATGAGGACAAGCACTGGATGATAGATGATTTCCATAATCTCAGATTTATGATTGACTTGCGTAGTAGTATGTTGGAGTATCTGTGTCAGGAGATGCTGTAACATTTTCCTATTTTATTCTTTAATTATTATGTAATTCGCTAACTTATTCGTACCTTTGACTTTCAGTCGAAGATAGGCTGCATCTAAGAAAAACTCAAATTAATTTGGTTTTTCGTTCGATTTGCACTACCTTTGCAGGTCGAAAACGAATAAACATATATATAATAATGTATAGAAGCAAAACTTGTGGTGAGCTACGTCTCACTGATGCAGGCAGCGAGGTTACGCTGGCCGGCTGGGTACAGAAAACGAGAAAGATGGGTGGTATGACGTTTGTCGACCTACGTGACCGTTATGGTATCACCCAATTGGTGTTCGACGAGTCGAAGGATGCCGCCTTGTGCGAACAGGCTAACAAACTGGGTCGTGAATGGTGCATTCAGGCTACTGGTGTCGTTAGTGAGCGTCAGGCTAAGAACCCTAAGATGGAGACTGGTGATATTGAGATTCTGGTGACGAAGCTGAATGTGTTGAGCGAGAGCCAAACGCCTCCCTTCACCATTGAGGACAATACCGATGGTGGTGACGATATCCGCATGAAGTATCGCTATCTGGACTTGCGCCGCTCGTGTGTTCGTAAGAACCTGGAACTGCGCCATCGTATGACCATCCTGATTCGTAACTTCCTGGACAACTTGAACTTTATCGAGGTGGAGACACCTATCCTGATTGGTTCGACACCTGAGGGTGCTCGCGACTTTGTGGTGCCTTCACGCATGAATCCTGGTCAGTTCTATGCTCTGCCTCAGAGCCCGCAGACGCTGAAGCAGTTGCTGATGGTCTCAGGTTTCGACCGTTACTTCCAGATTGCCAAGTGTTTCCGTGACGAGGACCTGCGTGCCGACCGTCAGCCGGAGTTCACGCAGATAGACTGCGAGATGTCGTTTGTCGACCAAGAGGATGTGTTGAACATCTTTGAGGATTTGGCTCGTCACTTGTTCAAGGAGGTGCGTGGCGTCGAGTTGCCTAAGTTGGAGCGTATGACGTGGCACGAGGCTATGCGTCGCTTTGGTTCTGATAAGCCCGACCTGCGTTTCGGCATGGAATTCGTGGAACTGATGGACGTGCTGAAGGGTACGGGTGAGTTCCCCGTCTTCAACGAGGCAGAATATATTGGTGGTATCGTGGTGCCAGGATGCGCTGAATATACCCGTAAGCAACTGGATCAGTTGACCGACTTCGTGAAGCGTCCGCAAGTGGGTGCCAAGGGTTTGGTCTATGTCAAGTTCAATGCCGACGGTACGGTGAAGTCGAGCATCGACAAGTTCTACCAGCCTGAGGTTTGGCAGAAGCTGAAGGAGAAGACGGGCGCCAAGGATGGCGACCTCGTACTGATTCTCTCTGGCGACAAGGCCAATAAGACCCGTACTCAGCTCTGCACGTTGCGTCTGGAGATGGGCGACCGTCTGGGACTCCGCGACAAGGATACCTTCAAGTGTCTGTGGATTGTTGACTTCCCGCTGTTCGAGTGGAGCGACGAGGAGCAGCGCCTGATGGCTACACACCATCCGTTTACTCTGCCCAATCCCGACGATATTCCTTTGTTGGATACTGCTCCTGAGAAGGTGCGCGCCGTGGCATATGACTTCGTCTGCAATGGTATCGAGGTCGGTGGTGGTTCACTGCGTATCCACGATGGCAAGTTGCAGGAGAAGATGTTCCAGATTCTGGGCTTCACACCAGAACGTGCAATGGCTCAGTTTGGTTTCCTGATCAACGCCTTTAAGTACGGTGCACCCCCTCACGCTGGTCTCGCTTTCGGTTTGGATCGCTTCGTCAGCATCATGGCAGGTCTCGACAGTATCCGTGACTGCATCGCCTTCCCGAAGAACAACAGTGGTCGCGATGTCATGTTGGATGCACCTGGCGAACTTGACCCTAAACAGTTGGAAGAATTGCAGTTAGAATGCAACGCCACACTTTGACCTTTAGGTAAAAGAAGTGCATTTGGCGGAGTAATGATTGACTTACGTCAAGAATAAGTGTGAAATAAACAAAAATAGACTGTTTGCGATAACGACTTGTCTGAAAAGTTCTTAATTTTGCACGCAAAATAAAGTTAAAGATAGAAATATCATTCAATAGTGTATTAATTTTTTAAAGAACTATGGCAGAAAAGAAGACCACAAAGAAGGCCGCTGCTCCTAAGGCAGAAGAGGCTAAGAAGGCAACTGTAAAGAAGGCCGCTGCTCCTAAGAAGGCTGCAGAGAAGAAGGCTGTGTTTGTTGTAAACGCTGAGAACGCAGGTTTCAAGGCTGGTGATGTTTATCAGGCTCTGGCCGCAGCTGAGAAGGCTCTCTCTCTGAAGGAGATTGCTAAGGCTGCTAAGATCAGCGAGGAGGAGACTCTGCTCGGTTTGGGTTGGCTCTTCAAGGAGGGTAAGCTCGCTACAGCTGACGAGAAGATTACACTTGCTTAATCACTTTTAAGAGAAAGCATAAAAGGGCTGGTAAGCTTCAAGGCATACCAGTCTTTTTTTTCTCTAAACTATAAACGATAAACTCTAAACAGTTTTGACTTACGATCAGCAAATACTGAGAATACTTACCGAGGCAGGTGAACGTGGTATAAACGTGCAGACCATTGCAAAGCATGTTTATAACATGAATTGTACTTTCTTCGTACAGCCTGACTACGAAGAGATTCGCAGCTATGTTCAGCAGTATCTGCTTCGTAATAGTAAGTCGCCCCAGTCCCTTATTGAAAGCACTGGTCGTCGCGGCTATTACCGGTTGAATACCACGGGCAGTGCCGATGCCCTCCAGATGCTCCTCCAGTTCCGAGAGGAACGTGAGGAAAAAGAAGAGGAGAAGTCCCCTGTTCAGGACCTCTCCCTCAGTCTTTTTGATTAATTTCTCATTTTCTCATTTTCTCAATTCCTTAATTACCTTCGCTGGTACTCCAGCAACTACGCAGTAGCTTGGCACGTCCTTTGTGACAACAGCCCCTGCAGCAACTACCACATGTCGTCCAATCGTCACCCCGGGCAAGATAACAGCGTTAGCACCAATCCATACATCATCGCCTATCACAACAGGATTCGTACTGATGCCCTGTTCGTCAATCCTTCGGCTCGTATCTGCGAAGTTGTGATTCAGAGCCGTCACCGTTATGCCTTGTGCCAGATTGACGTTATCACCGATACATACAGGACCGATTAAGGTGCAGTGGATACCGATACGGGTATTATCGCCGATTGTCACGTCACCCACCGCATTGTTGATGCAGCAGTACGACTCTATCACACTCTTCCGTCCCAACCAGAACCGCCTGTAGGGTGGGGTGTCCATCCTCACGTTCCAATATATTTTGGATCCCCGTCCCCGATATTGATACAGCGGAGCCAACAAACGTATATACCACCTTGGCCTCGCATCCCGTTGGTTCATAATCAGCCACTCCAAGAATCTTTTGACCCTCGGACTCGACTTCAGTTCCTGTCTTATTTGTTCTCTATCCTTCATCTATCAGTTGTTTCCATTGTTTTATAATCGTGTCTATATTGAACCGTGCTGCTATCTGTAGCGCCTGTTCCGATTTTTCTTGCCAGTCCATTTGTGTGGCCTGTTTCATTTGTTTAGCCATGCCTTTGACATCGCCAACACTGAAGTACATGCCGAAGTCGCCCATAATCTCCTGACTCGTTGGCAGATCCGATGAAATAACGGGAAGTCCATGAGCCAT